>Ga0307373_10000171_pt1 | contig 116462 bp, 103 predicted proteins | sample OX2MG_FD_202534 | JGI IMG/M metagenome (GOLD analysis project Ga0307373, IMG submission 202534) | Soil microbial communities from Risofladan, Vaasa, Finland - OX-2 | ecosystem: Environmental > Terrestrial > Soil > Coastal area > Acid sulfate soil | place: Finland: Risofladan, Vaasa... | reverse complement strand
TTGGCTCCTCAGGTAGGACTCGAACCTACAACCCTTCGGTTAACAGCCGAATGCTCTGCCATTGAGCTACTGAGGAGTGTCTGGCGTTGGATTGTCCTCTATCAAGGTAGCAAACTGTAGGGGTTGCGTCAAAGCTCCACCGCCCACTCCAGCCCCCTCGGCGCTAGGATGGAACTAGCACCTTCAGGAGTCCCGCATGTCCCGCATTTCCCGCATCGACCGCAGCGAAGTCACCCCCGATCTGGCCGCCCTTTTTGACAAGGTCTTCGCCCAGCGCGGCAACGTGCCCAACATGTTCCGCGTCATGGCCCACCGCCCGGAGATCTTCGCCACCATGCAGGCTCACTTCGGCGCAGTACTCTCTGCCGGCACCGTCTCCGCCCGGCTTAAGGAACTAATCATTGTCCGCACCAGTCAGGTCAACGACACGCCCTACTGCCTCGCCAGTCACACCATCCTCGCTCGCGGCCTCGGATGGACCGATGACCAGCTCGCCCATCTCGCCGAGTGGCCCCATCGCGCCGACTTCACCCCCGCCGAGAAAGCCGCTCTGCGCCTCGCTGAGACCGTCACGCGCGACGCCCGCGCCGTCTCCGACGAGCAATTCGCCGAACTGCGCAGCTTCTACTCCGAAGGCGAAATCGTCGAGCTCCTTTGCGCCATCGGCCTTTTCAATTACTTCAACCGCTTCAACAACGCTCTCCAAATGGAGCCCACCAGGCCCGGCGAAGGCGGCTGCGCTTCTGCCGAACCGGCAACCGCTGCAGCGGCGAAGCAGTAGCACGTACTTTTCAAATACCTCTGACGGACCTTTCTTCCTTTTCCTATGACACTCACCATTCCACCGGGCGATTTCCACGCCTACCTCTTCGACTGCGACGGCACCATCGTCGACTCCATGCCCCTTCACTACCTCGCCTGGAAGCAGACACTCGCCGAGTGGAACTGCGACTTCGGTGAGCAGCTCTTCTACGCCTGGGGCGGCCGTCCAGTCGCCGACATCATTGCCTCGCTCAATCAGCAGCACGGCCTCAGCATGCCCGTTGCCGAGGTCGCGCGCATCAAGGAAAACCTCTACCACGGGCAGCTTCACCTGCTCCAATCCATCCCCGAAGTTGTCGCGCACGTTCACGCGCAGCACGGCCGCATTCCCCTCGCCGTTGTCTCCGGCAGTCGCCGCAACTCTGTCGTCGGCTCGCTTTCCGCGCTCAAACTGCTCGACAAATTCGAAATTCTCGTCTGCGCCGAGGACTACACAAACGGCAAGCCCGCGCCGGATGCGTTTCTCCTCGCCTCCGAGCGCCTCCGTGTCGCGCCGAAAAACTGTCTGGTCTTTGAGGACACAGACCTCGGCATTCAGGCCGCGACCGCCGCGGGCATGGCCTCGGTCCGCGTACCGCAGCCGTCTGAGAGAATGCCGGAAAACGGAACCGCGCCTCTCCCGGCATCGTAGCAAGGTTCAGACCTCAAGGCCTTCCGGAGGCGCATGTCTTCTCAATCTTCAATCCCGCCGCGCGCAAACGATGTCTCTCTGCCCCGCGTTGACTGGCTCGCTCTGCTTCTCATCGCTGCCGCGATCACCGCGCTCCACGTCTTCACCAACGGCCGATACGGCTTCCATCGAGACGAACTCCAGTTCCTCAGCGACGCGCGCCATCTCGACTGGGGCTTTGTCGCCTACCCGCCGCTCACGCCGCTCCTCCAGCACTTCGGCCTCTCGCTCTTTGGCCTTTCAATCGTCGGTCTTCGCATCTTTTCCGTCCTTGCCCAGGCTGTGGTCATCTTGGTCAGCGGCCTCATGGCGCGCCAGTTCCTCGGTGGACGTTGGGCTCAGATCATCACCGCACTCGCCGTCGCATTTTCTCCACTGCCGCTCTTCAGCGGTACTGAATTCCAATACACCAGCTTCGATTTCCTCTGGTGGGTTCTCGCCGCGTACTTCCTCATTCGCCTTCTGCGCTCACAGAACCCTCGCTGGTGGCTCGCCATCGGAGCAGTCCTCGGCCTCGGTCTCGAAACCAAATACTCCATCGTCTTCTTCATCGCCGGCATTCTCGCGGGCCTGGTCTTCACCCCCGCCCGCCGTCACCTTGCCAGCGGCTGGTTCTGGGCCGGTTTCGTCCTGGCGCTCCTCATTTTTCTGCCCAACTTCGTCTGGCTTGTCCGCCACAACTTCATCTCCTATACCTTCCTCCAGCACATCCACGCGCGCGACGTTGGCGAAGGCCGTGCCGACGGCTTCCTAAAGTACCAACTCTTCTACGGCGCCAATCTTGCCGCCGTTCCCCTATGGATCGCCGGACTCATCGCCTTCCTGCGCAGCAGCCGTTACCGCATGCTCGCCTGGATGTACATCGTCCCGCTCGCGCTCTTTTACTTCGGCAAGGGCCGCTTCTATTACGTTGCGCCCACATATCCCATGCTCATCGCGATGGGCTCCGCCGTCTCAGAGCAATGGCTCGCCGGCACGCGCTGCTGGCTGCGCCGCACCATACTCGCCGTCTTCTTCACCGCTCTTGCCGTGGTCAGCGCATTCCTCTGCGCCGTTCTCATCCCACTCGCCGCCTCGGGTCCGCTCCGCGCCTTCACTTTGAAGCACAACAGCGACCTTCGCGAAGAGATTGGCTGGAATCAGCTGGTCCGCACCGTCGCACAAATCCGCGACTCTCTCCCGCCCGATCAGCAAGCTCACCTTGGCATCACCACTGCCAACTACGGTGAATACGGCGCCATCGAAATTCTCGGGCGCGCCTACAGACTCCCCGAGCCCATCGGCACAACCAACTCCGAATGGCTCCGCGGTTACCCCGCCCCATCGCCAACCACAATCATTGTTCTCGGCCTCGGGCCTCAGGAGGCCAATCAAATCTTCACCGGCTGCCGCCTTGCCGGCCACAACGGCAACACACAGGGCGTCAAAAACGAAGAGAGCCAGGACCACCCCGACATCTTCGTCTGCGGGCCGCCGCGCGAGCCCTGGCCCGTCCTCTGGAAGGAACACAGAAACTTCGGCTGATGCCGAGGCCGATCGTCAATAGAGCAGCACCGCCACGCGATACATCGTGAATGAGCTTTGGCTCGACTCGGCCGGACACGCTCCCACGGCGCCAGACCGATATCGCCCGCTTCCCAGCCGGTCGGCCAACTGTGAGGGCAATCGGCTCAGGTCCGCGCCTTGCCAGCGCATCACAAACTGCGGCGTCCCCTCGCTCAACCTCGAAGGCAGTCCCTGATTCATCGCGCACGCGGCCCGCGCATCGCCGTGGCTCGGGCGAATCGCAATTCCGCTCACCCGCATCAGACCCTCCACCTCCCGCTCCACCTCAGCGGCTGTAAGTACCTCCACGCCGCGGTCGAAATCCTCCACTGCGTACAGCACCCCACGGCTCTTTACCACGCCGATTCCCACCCTGTTCACCTGCGGGTTCAGCAGGTTCGCACGGTGCTCCGGCGAGTGCAGCCACGCATCCTGGATCTGCGCCGGATACTCGCCTACCGCTACATTCTCCTCTATCAGGCTGAAGTGCGCTCCCGCCGCCTGCGCTCGCTCGCTCACGCTCATCTCGCCGTTGTAGCGGTGCGCAATCGAACCCTCCGCCGCCATGCGCTGGCAGTGCCGCAGCGCCGCAATCGCCAGCGCCGGGTCCCACTCCAGCGGCGGCGCGCCTTGCTCGGCTCGCGCCCGGTTTGCCAGCGCAAACAGCTGCTCCGCCGCGCTGTGGACAATCGCCCCATTCGCCTCGCGCCCATTTCCGTATGCTTGTCCCATCAGCGCCACTGGCATCGCCAGCAGCACGCACACCATCAGCACCTTGGATCGCATCACCATAATCTTTTAGACCCGCCTCACTGCTCTCTGTCGCGTTATCCTTCCCTTGCGCATGTCTTTCGTAACCGCAACCCGTCTTCGCACCCTGCGCAAACTTGCCCGCCGCCAGCCGCTCGCCGTGGTCGGCGTCTGCCTCCTCGCGGCCTTCTTCTTCGGCGGACTCGCCGCGCCCTGGCTAGCTCCATATAATCCCTCGTCCATTGACCTTGTCCATCGCCTCGAAAGCCCTTCGGCCGCTCACCCCGCCGGCACCGACGAGCTCGGCCGCGACACTCTCTCGCGTCTCCTCTGGGGCGCGCGTATCTCTCTCGCCGTCTCCGTCAGCGTTGTCTCCATCTCGCTCGCTCTCGGCGTGGCCATCGGCGGACTCGCGGGCTACTTTGGCGGCCGGGTCGACCTCGCCCTCACCACCTTTGCCATGAACACCTTCCTCGCAATGCCCGGAATCCTGCTCGCCATAGCTTTTGCCGCATTTCTCGGCCCTGGATTTACCAACTTGGTTCTGGCTCTCTCCATCGGAGGTTGGGCCGGTTACGCCCGCCTTGTCCGCGCCCAGGTCCTCGCCGTCCGCGAGCGCGAATATGTTGAAGCTGCACGTGCCCTCGGAGCCGGTGGCCTTCGCATCTTCTTCCGCCACATCCTGCCCAACATCCTCCAGCCCATCCTCGTCCAGGCCGCCATCGGCATGGCCGGCGTCATCCTGGCTGAAGCCACGCTTTCCTTCCTCGGCCTCGGCATCCCCGCGCCCGCCCCAAGTTGGGGCGCCATGCTCAATGACGCGCGCCTGCACCTCTTTGACTCGCCTCAGCTCGTCCTTTTCCCCGCTGCGGCCGTTGCCGCCGCCGTCCTCGGCTTCAACTTCCTCGGCGACGCGCTCCGCGACCAACTCGACCCTCGCACCCGCCTCGAAATCGGGCTATGATGTGCCCATGTACAGCCTGAACAAAGGCGATTGCGAGCACTGCGGACGCGACTTTCATTACCTCCTCACCAACGCCGCCTTCGGCGATTTCTCCTACGCCTATTGCGACTCCTGCGGCACGCTCGCAACCGTGCGCTACGACAACCGATCCTTCGCCGGCCTGCCTCCGGCCGCCGAGCTCCATCGCCAAATCGACAAGCTCTGGGAGCCGCTCCTCCGCCGCTGTGAGTGCGGCGGACGCTTCCACATCGGCTCCTCGCCCCGGTGCGTCCACTGCAACTCCGTCCTCTCGCCCCAGTACGCCGCAAGTTACATCGAGCGCAATCTTCCTAAGCGCCAACGCGGATGGCATTGGCCCGGCAGTTGGTTTCAGGAATACTGCCTTGCCATCGAAGATCCGCGCAACCCCGGCCGCGTGCGCCAGCTGGACGATCCCCTTCCCCATCCCGGTCAATGAAGATCGGCGTCGTCAGCGATACTCATGGCCTTCTGCGCCCACAGGTGCTGCCCGTTCTCCGTGGCGTCCATCGCATTCTCCACCTCGGCGACGTCGGCAATCCGGCCATCCTCACGGCGCTCGAGCAAATCGCCCCCGTCCACGCCATCCGCGGCAACATTGACCGCACCGGCCCCTGCAGCCGACTGCCGGAAACCGACGTCCTGCTCTTCGAGGAATGCTACCTCTATCTGCTCCACGACCTCGGCACGCTTCACCTCGACCCCGCCGCCGCCAAATTCGCCGCCGTCCTCTATGGCCATTCCCACAAGCCGCGCATCGAGCACCGCAAGGGAGTCCTCTATTTCAATCCCGGCTCCTGCGGCCCCCGACGCTTTGAACTCCCCATCACCCTGGGTCTGCTTGAAATCCGCGATGGCAAACTCCTGCCGTCCATCGTCGACTTGCCCGTTTGATCCGCGATCCGCGGTGGCCTCGAACCGCTCTCACATCCGCATCCGCGGATTCACCCAGCGATACGCAAGATCCGTCAGCAGGTTCACCAGCACATAGGTCAGCCCGATGGCCAGCAGACAGCCCTGCACCAGCGCATAGTCGCGGTTGGAAATCGCATCCACCACCAGCCGCCCCAGCCCCGGCCAGCTGAAGATCTTCTCCGTCACAATCGCCCCGGCCAGCAGCGCGCCAAACTGCAGCCCCACCACCGTGATGATCGGCACCAGGGCATTCGGCAACGCATGCCTGCACACCACCGCCCGCTCGCTCAGCCCCTTGGCTCGCGCCGTCCGGATGTAATCCTGTCCCAGTTCCTCCAGCATCGCCGTCCGCACCATCCGCGTCAGAATCGCCGCCAGAGATGCGCCCATCGCCACCGACGGCAGCACCAGGTAACGCCAGTCGATGGCTCCACGCGCGCCACCCGCGCTTGCGCCCGACACTGGCGTCCAGCCAAGCACGATAGAAAACACCAGAATCAGCACCGGCCCCAGCGCGATCACCGGCACAGAGAGTCCCATCAGGCTTACCACCGATAGCAACTGGTCCACCCATCGCCCTCGTCGCACCGCCGCCAGAATTCCCGCCGGCACAGCCAGCAGCAGCGCCAGCCCCAGCGCCGTCAGCGTCAGCGCAAGCGTGTAGGGATACCGCGCCAGAATCAGATGGGTCACCGAATCGTGCAACCGGATGGACTCACCCAGATTGCCGTGCACCACTCCGGCCCAGTAGTGCGCGTACTGCGTCCAAAGGGGCTGGTCTAATCCATATTGATGCCGCAGCGCACTGATGTCCGCCGGCGTCGCACCTTCCCCCAGCATCTGCAGGATGGGGTCGCCCGGCACAAGATGGATGAGCAGAAAAACAAGCGACACCACCAGCCACACCACCGGCAGCGTCAGCAAAAGGCGAAGGAAGATTTGTTTCATCGGCCCGCTTCCAACCATACACGGTCGAATTGCGGTGGAGAAAAATCAAAAGCGGCCCGCCTTGACAAGCGAGCCGCCGGATTGAACGAAGCCTTATCGGGTCTGGCTGTTGGTAAACAGGCGGCTGTACTCGCGCACATCCCGCGTCGGAGCGCTGCCTGCGAAGGCGCTGTCCGTACGGCGCATCGGTGCCGTCGGCTCGGGAGCCACCATTTGCGGTACGTCGTCCACCGGTTGGGCCGGTGCTTCCGGCTGCGCAAACCCTGTCAGCGTCTCCCCGGGCGCCGACTGCATCTCGCTGCCCACCAGAGGCTTCAGAACGTCCACGACCTTCTCAATTCGGTCCTTCCGGGAACGCAACTGCTCAAATTTGCTCAGGATCTCGCTCAACTCCGCGTTGGCTTGATCGTATGCGACGCGATAAACATCCTGTCTCATGCTCACCCCAGGGGCGTAGTCTAACACGCACCTAATTCTACACTAGAGGAATTTTGAATTTCGACAGGGAAATTGGTAACCAACCACACCGCACCGCGGTGCTTGCATCCTCAATCTTCACAGCCGCTACCGTCCGTACCCCCAACGTCGGATGCGGCTTGGCGGCCAAACGGTTCCGGGGGAGGGTTGAAGCTTTCTAGCCAAACTCGTGCACGCTACGCCGCGCACAATCCCGGCCCGGTCCAGTCCGGCGCGCTGTCCCCCGCGCCGGACCCACCCACGCTTCTTACGCCCGCGAAAGCAGTCCGTTCAGCGAACGGGAGTGGATACGCAGCTCCCGGCCGCCTATCCCGTGACGCAGAACGTCGTCGATCCGCCGCTGGAAGGGGTCAGCCGACATTTCTGGCACCGGCTCGTCCTCGGGTTCCAGCTCCGTCTCCGCGGTCATCGACAGGTGGATCGGCACGCTCTTCACCTCTTCCGCAAGCCCCTCCTGCAGCAGAAACGCCTGGAGCTCGGGGGTCATCTCGGGCTGTGCCGCAACTGCGGTCCCGGTCTCCGCACCCAGAAACGCGAAATGCGTCTCCTCAGCCGCGGCCTGTTCGGTGATTGCGCCGCCACTCAGCGCAAGAAACGGCTGCAGAGCCGCCACAACCTTCTCAACCTGCTCCTTGCGGCTGCGCAGTTGCTCATACTGCACCATGATGTCGCGAAGTTCCGCTTCAGCCTCTTCAAAAGCGAAGCAATACGTTTCCTGTCTCATAGTCACTCCACGCCGTAAGTCTAGCACTGAAGTGGCAGATGAAAAGGGCGAAAGTAATACCGCTGCATTACGCAGGTAATTCATCAGGGGGGCAGCGCCGGGCCCATTTCCCGCGGTCCCCCAGAATCGCGGTTTCTCGTATAGCTAATTCATTATATGTATCTTACTCAATCTTAAAAACCAATCTCTTTCCCCCCAGGTGCGCCCGGTGAAGCTGCCTCCGGCGCGGCAGACTCTGCGCTTCGCCTCGAAAGCTCGCCTTTCCCCACCGCACGGACCCTCATCCTCAGCAAACCATGCTCCGCTGCGGATTACGCCGGTTATGCGGATTGATTACCCTATCCCCAGCAGCTTCGCCGCTTCCCGCGGTCCTGCCGCCATGGCCCCTCGGTGCGCAGCCTTCGCGCGCGCCAAGCCATACTCCGCGACGGACATTGCAGGCAAAACAAAGACCCTCCCGAAGGAAGGTCTTTGGCACGTGGCACATGCCGCTCCCGTGAATGGGTCCGGTCTAATCTGCTAAACCGCCTGCTGGAAGCCCTGACGACCCTGCCCAAACATCGATGCCGCAATCCCATTCTTCGCGCGGCGCTTAAAGGGGTCTGCTTCGCCTTCTGGCAATTCCGGCAAGGGGGCCGGCACCTGTTGGAATGAGTACGACGAAGGCTGTGCGCCCGCGTGGCTCTCTTCAGCCTGTCCCTCGATCCCCACAAGAGTCTTGAGGACCTCGACAGCCTTCTCTACCTTCTCTTTCCTCGAACGCAGCTGTTCGAACTGCCCAAGGATGTCCTTGAGTTCTGCGTTCGCCTCCTCGAATGCACTTTGATAAGCGGCAGTATTCATCATGCTCTCCCACGCCGAAGTCTAGCACGATCAAGAATTTTGCAAGCAAAAACTTTCTACAACTTTGTGGGCATTACTGCGCAATGAAACGCATTTCCTGTTTCCAGCCGTATCCTTCAACCATGCATCATTGCTGGCGATTTACGTCCTCTCTCGCATTACCTTAACTCCTCAATCTATAGCGAGGCAGTAAACCTCCCGCGCGCTCAAGTTACTTTTTCACGTGCTATTTCAACTGCTCCTGTGTCACCGGCTCCACCCTCACTTTGCTGATTCTTCGCGCGTCCATCTCCACCACCGTCAGCTTGCGGCCATCGTAGATCACGCTCTCTCCGCTCTTCGGAATATGCCCCATCTGCATCAGCAGGAATCCGGCCAGCGTCTCCACTCCCCCCTCCCGCGGCAGGTTCCACTGCATCTGCGTCTCCAGGTCCCGCAGGTTCACTCCGCCATCCATCAGCAGCACTCCCGCCGCCGTGCTCAGCACCGGCCGAGCCGGGTCGTCGAACTCGTCCTCCAGTTCTCCGGTCAATTGCTCAATTGCGTCCTCGGCCGTCACCAGCCCCACCGTCGAGCCATATTCGTCCACCACAATGGCGATCTGGCGCCGGCGCTTCTGAAAATCCCGCACCAGGTCCAGCACGGTCTTCGTCTCCGGAACCACCAGCACATCCCGCATCACCTGGCTCAGCCGCAGCTCGGCAAACGGCGCTGGCCGCGGCCGCAGAGCCGCAGCCGCAGTCTCAGCTCCGTGCCCCGCGCCGCTTTCCGCCGCCGGTCGTGGACCCGGAGTTCGAAGATACATCAGCCTCGCCAGGTCCTTCGCATACGCCACCCCAACAATGTGTTCTGGGCCGCGCATCTCGTCATACACCGGCACTCGCGAGTGCTCCTGGTCAATCACCCGCGCGCTCGCCTCCTCGATCGTCATATTCGAGGGCAGTGAGAAAATCCTCTGCCGCGGCGTCATCACCTCGCGCACCGGCACGTCGTCCATCTCCAGGGCGCGATGCACCAGCATCTCCTGGAACTTCGGCAGGACGCCCATCCTCCGCGCGGAAGTGGCGATCAGTTTCAGCTCTTCCGTAGAATGCACGGCGGCGCGGTCGCTCATGGGCGTGTCAAACCCGCGCAACGCCAGCGCCGCCGACTTCCGCAGCAGCCGCACCACGGGCCGCGTCCCCTTCATAAAAAGCAGCATCGGCGGGGCCACCGCCACGGCCAGCGCTTCGGCGCGCCGCAACGCCAGCGACTTGGGCACCAGCTCGCCCACCACCACTTCTAAATAGGTAATCAGCGCAAATCCCAGCGCCGCGGCGCACACGTGCGCGTAAATCTCCGCATGCGGAATGGCGCCCAGCCACCCGCGAAAGATTCCGGCCGCCAGCGGCTCTCCAATCCAGCCCAGCGCCAGCGAGCACAGCGTTACACCCAACTGCACCGCGGGCAAAAACTCTTCCAGGTCCAGTTGCAGCCGGCGCACAGCCCGCGCACCCGGAACCCCCGCGGCCATCATCTGCTCAATCCGCGTATCGCGCACGCTCACCAGCGCGAACTCGGCGGCCACAAAGAAGGCGTTTGCCAGGATCAGCAGGGCTACGCCGAAAATTTGCAGCAGCGGCAGACCGTGCATCTCGCCTATGAGCATAGCACCTTGCCGGCACCGCCCTTATCCACCTCGATTCCCTCCGTGGAACCAACTTCGGTCCTGATGCGTAAGGTCTAGCAGTGGCCGCCGAATGCCAGATTCCCGCTTTCGGCCTCTCACGCGGCGCCGGCCCGCTGTCGGCAGGGTTTCCGCTTATCCGGCGCTGCCGGATCAGCTTTCCATCGTCCAACCATCAGGGGATGCGCTCGCCGCACAGCACTGGAGGAATTCGTGGCAACACGCAAACGCAAACGCATCTGGATCTGGCTGGGCATTGGTGCAGTCCTCTTCTTTGTTATCGCCGGCATCGCGGTCGCGCGCCTGGCCGGTGGCACACGCATTGATCCCAACCGCATCGCCAAGGTCAAGCGCGGCGACGTGGCGCGCTCCGTCGTCGCCACCGGCCAAATCGAGCCCATCACCAAAGTCGAAGTCAAATCCAAGGCCTCCGGCATCGTCGAAAAGCTCTATGCGGACATCAACAACCGCGTGCACAAGGGCCAGCCCCTCGTCCAGCTCGATCAGGAGGAGATTCTCGACCAGGTCGCCGCGCAGCGCGCCCAGCTCGCCGCAGCCCAGGCCAACGTCACCTCCGCCAAGGCCAACATCGCCGTGGACCGTGTCAACGCTTCCGCGCCCGACCTGCCCATGTATAAGATCACGCTCCAGCGCAACCAACAGATGGCCAAGGAAGGCGTCGTCAGCCAGCAGGCCCTCGACAACGCCAACCGCGATTACCTCGCCGCGCTCAACAAGCGCGACGTGGCCAAGGCCCAGATCGGCGTCGACAACGCCAAGCTGAAGCAGGCACTTGCTGAAGTGAAGGGGAGCCAGGCCAGCCTCAAGCAGCTCGAGGAGCAGCTCGCCTACACCACCATCGTCGCCCCCATGGATGGCGTCATCCTCTCCCGCGACGTCGAAATCGGCGACGCCGTCAGTTCCATCCTCGTGCTCGGCTCCACCGCCACGCTCGTCATGACCGAAGGCGACACCTCCAGGGTCTACGTCAAAGGCAAGGTCGACGAGGCCGATATTGCGCAGGTCTATCTCGGCCAGCCCGCCCGCATCAAGGTGGAGAGCTTCCGCGGCCGAACCTTCTACGGCAAAGTCACCAAAATCTCTCCCATGGGCGTGCAGAAGGACAACGTAACCACCTTTGAAGTGCGGGCCTCCATCGACAATCCCGGCGGCGAGCTCAAAGCCAACATGACCGCCAACGCGGAAATTCTCCTCGGCGAACACAAGAACGTGCTCACCGTCCCTGAAAACGCCGTCACCTATGACAACAACAAGCACGCCTTCGTCGACGTGCCCGACCCCAGCAACAAAGTTGGAGTCCGCAAGGTTCCCGTCACCGTCGGCCTCTCCAACGGCTCCCTGGTTGAAATCGACAGCGGCCTCAAGGAAGGAGAATCCGTCGTTCTCCAGCAATAGTGGCGTTCGGCCGTGTGCGCCGCCGAACAGAAGTGTTCAGAAACGCACAGTCTCTCCCGCACGCACCGCGGCAAACCGCACACGCACGTTGCGGAATTCTCAGGGCTTATCCAAAAAGCAAGCTTTGGCGGCCCGCATGCTTCGCAACATGGCAGCAGCGGCACACGCAATCCATTGAACGAATCGAGGAACTTCGTGAATCGTCTATCCATCCTCGCAGCTGCGGTTCTTGTGCTCTCGGCGCTCCCCGCACTCGCCACCGAGGCCACCTTCGACCGCACCCTCTCCGTCAGCGGGCACGTCGATCTTTCCATCTCCACCGGCTCCGGCCACATCCACCTCACGCGCGGTCCTGACAATCAGGTCCACATCTTCGGCCGCGTCCGCTCCTCCTGGGGAGCCAACGAGGACATGGTCCGCCAGATCGCCGACCATCCGCCCATTGAGCAGACCGGCAACATCGTCCGCATCGGATACCACCACCGCAATCTTCACAACATCAGCATCGAATACGATATCCAGGCTCCAGCCAGTTCCTTCCTGCAGGCCGGCACCGGCTCCGGAGACATCACGGATGACGGCATCGGCGACAACGCCAAACTCACCACCGGCTCCGGCAGCATTCACGCCACCGGCCTCCACGGCGGTTTCTACGTCAGCACCGGCTCCGGAGACATCTCTGCCGAACAGACCAGCTCTGGCGATGTTCAGGCGCACACCGGCTCCGGCTCCATCGACCTTCGCCACATCTACGGCGCGCTCCGGGCCGAGACTGGCTCCGGCGATATCAAGGTCGCCGGCTCGCCCACCGATCCCTGGCATCTCCAAACCGGTTCCGGCTCCATTGAATTCTGGCCCTCCGGTTCCGGCTTCGATCTCGATGCCTCCACCGGCTCCGGTTCCATCCACTCGGACCCACAGATGACCACCCACGGCGCCCTCAACCGGCATCACATCGTCGCGCGCATTCTCGGCGGCGGTCCCACCGTGCGGCTTGAAACCGGCTCCGGCGACATCCGCATTCACTGAACTTCGCGGCACGCAGCACCAGCCGCCAACAAGGTCGTTCCTCTAGGCGAGGCCAGTACGGAAAGGCTCCATGGGAGGCCTCGCCCCTTTTTATCAACTCCGCACCGTTGCAACTCCCACCAGGCCTTGCGTCATACTGGTCAGGTCTCCATGACCAGCCTCCACAAAGTGGAATTGCATCTGCACCTCGACTGCTCGCTGAGCTTTCAAGCCGTCTCGCGCCTCGCCCCCTCAGTCTCCCGTGCCGAATACGACGCCGAATTCATCGCACCGCCGCAATGCTCCAGCCTCGCCGATTTTCTTCTTCGCGCCCCGCGCGGCTTTCAGCTCATGCAGACCCGCGAAGCCCTCGATCTCGTCACCGAGGACCTCTTTGCGCAGCTCCTGGCCGACAATGTCGTCTACGCTGAAATCCGCTTCGCGCCGCTGCTTCATCTGGAGCGCGGACTCTCGCCTGAAGAGGTCGTCGCCGCCGTCGATCGGGCCACGGAGCGATGCATCGCGGCAACCGGCATTGAGGCTCGCCTCATCCTCTGCACCCTGCGCCACTTCACGCCTGAACAGAGCATCAAGACCGCGCATCTCGTCCATCAATTTCGTAGTTCACTCGTCGTCGCGCTCGACATCGCCGGTGATGAAGCCGGCCACTCCATCGAAGCGCACATCCCCGCCTTTCACTTCGCCATCGAACACGGCCTGCACCGCACCGCCCACGCAGGCGAGGCTCGCGGAGCCCACAGCGTATGGGAAACACTGCGCGCCTTCCAGCCCTCGCGCATCGGCCACGGCGTGCGCAGCGCGGAGGACCCTTCACTCGTCGACCATCTGCGTACCCAGCGCATTCATCTCGAGGTCTGCCCCACCAGCAACGTGCAAACCCGCTGTTGCGCCGCCTACTCCGACCATCCCGTCGATGCGCTCTACCGCTCCGGCGTCTCGCTGGGAATCAATACCGACACGCGCACCATCACCAACATCACGCTCGAGCAGGAATACGCGCGGCTCCGCGACCGCTTCGCCTGGACCGACGCCGATTTCCTCGCCTGCAATCGCGAAGCCCTCCGCGCCGCCTTTCTAAGCGACCCCGAACGTCAGCCCCTCCTCGCGCGCCTCGCGGAATGACCGCTCGATTCCCCTCTCGTTACACTAGCAACATGATCCGCGTCCTTTGTCCGCTGCCGGTCGACTCCCTCAAACTCCTCGTCTTCGACCTCGACGGCACGCTCATCGATTCCGCGCAGGATCTTTGCAACAGCGTCAACGCCACCCTCGTCCACTTCGGCCGCCCCGCACTTCCGGACGAAATCATTGCGGGCTACATCGGCGACGGCTCCCTTCTACTCGTCAATCGCGCTCTCTCGCACGACCACCCCGACCCCTTTGACGAGGAATTCCTCGCCCGCGCCCATCACTTCTTCCTCGACTACTACCGCGAGCACAAGCTCGACTACACCTGCGCCTATGACGGCGTTCTCGAAGCCCTCGAAGCCTTGCGTCGCATCCACGACCAATCGAGCATCGACACAACCCGCGTGAATCAGCCCGGCGCTCCTACCCGCTCCATGGCCGTGCTCACCAACAAGCCCGTCCGCCCCGCGCTGGCCATCTGTCAGGCGCTCGGCCTCGCTCCCTACTTCCTCAATATCTATGGGGGCAACAGCTTCTCCACCAAAAAGCCCGACCCTGAAGGCCTCTTCGCCCTCATGCAGGAGGCCGGCGCGCGCCCCGAGGAAACCGTCATGATCGGCGACAGTCAGGTCGATATCCAAACCGCCCGCAACGCGGGCGCATGGTCCGTCGGCTGCACCTTCGGCCTCGCGCCGGAGACCCTCCAAATCGTCGCGCCCGACATCCTCGTCGACTCGCCCGCCGAATGGACCCCCGCGCTCACCCGGTTGCAGCCCACTCAAAGCTGAGCGAGGAACCCTCAGCACGCCGCATCGCGCACTGCCCGCACTCATCTTCACTTCTCCCGCACCGCAATACATCCTTCTGCTCCGCTCCGGTCTATCCATGTGAGCGTGCTCGAAGATTTGCAGGAACGGAACCTTCTTGCAATTTTTGCGTCCCCCGCACCCCTCCCGCGCGTCAAAAAGATGTCGACCGCTGCGCCTGCAGTCTCGTTCGCAAGCAAACAACTTCCAGCGCTCTTCCCCAACCACTCTGGAGAATCGGCTTTATGCGTTTAATCGTTCTTGCTCTGTTCTTGTCTTTGTCCGTCCCGGCTCTCGCCTGCGACCCGTCCCACACGGCTCAGTCCGCGCCTCCTTCCGTCAGCGGCGTCGTCTCTGATCCCACTGGCGCCATTGTTCCCGGTGCGCAAATCCAGCTCGTCGCCCCCTCCGGCACAGTCGAAGGCAGCGCGCAATCGGCCGGCGACGGCAGCTTTCAGCTCACCGCCCCCAGTTCCGGCCAGTACACGCTCGTGGTCTCCGAGCCCGGCTTCCAAACCATCCAGCACCCCGTCGTTCTCCCGGCCGCTGCCGCCTCGGTCAGCGCCGCCACGCCCCACGCGCTTTTCGCGCCGCTCCACATCATCCTTCCCATCGCCGCCGTCGCCACCAGCATCCACGTTTCTGCCGAGAACAGTGAGGACATCTCCTCCACCAGCGACAATCACGACTCTTCCGTCCTCACCTCCGAGGACCTCAAATCCCTTCCCATCTTTGACAATGACTACGCCACGGCCATGAGCGCCTTCATGGACGACAGCGCCGCCGGCACCGGCGGCTCCGGCCTCATCGTCGACGGCGTCGAGTCTGACCACCCCACCGTCTCCGCCTCCGCCGTCAAAGAAGTGCTCATCAACCAGGACCCCTACACCGCGCAATACTACTGGCCCGGCCGCGGCCAGATGGAAATCATCACCAAATCCGCCGCCGATCACTTCCACGGCGAGTTCAATTTCTCCTTCCGCGACAACGCCATGAATGCCCAGAACGCTCTCGCGCCTTCCAAGCCCTATGAGCAGCGCCGCATCTACGAAGGCCACCTCACCGGCCCCATCTTCTTTCTGCCCAGCAGCAGCTTCCTCACCTCCTTCAACCGCGCGGAAGAAGACCTCGACGCGGTCGTCGACGCCACCGTCGGGCCCACCTCCTCCAACCCCTCCGGTCTATTCCAGGCCAACGTCCCCACGCCCAACCGCGACACCGACTTCAGCCTGCGCGTCGCCCATCAGTTCGGCGACAGCAACTCCGGCTACGCGCAGTACAGTTACCACGACTGGACCGGCCAGAATCAGGGCGTCGGCGGCCAAACCCTGCAGGACGCGGCCCACAACGGCCACTGGCACGAGGACAACATCGTCCTCCATCTCGATTCCACACTCTCCGCCGTTATGCTCAACCAGTTCTCCGTCGTTGCCGAGCGCTCCACTGACAGCAACGCCAACACCGTGGAAGCGCCGCGCGTTTACGTCTCCGGCGATTTCACCGGAGGCTCGGCGCAGGCCGACTCCTCCGGCACCGAGTACAACTTCCGCCTCTTCGACCGCGTCACCTGGACCCACGGCCGCCATCTCGTCAAAGCCGGCATCGACATTCCCCACATCGCCCGCCGCGCCTTTGACGACAACACCAACGAACTCGGCAGTTACACCTTCGCCCCCACGCTCGACTCCAGCGGCAACGTCCTTCAGACCGCGCTCCAGAACTACGCCAACAATCTCCCTTCCGCCTTCTCGCAAAACACCGGCGACACCCACTTCATCTATCACCAACAGGAGATGGGCGCCTTCATCCAGGATGAATGGAAGATCACTGACTCGTTCGCCATCGCGCCCGGCCTGCGCTACGACTGGCAGAACTTTCTTGCCACCCGCCGCCTCGGCTTCTCGCCGCGCGTCTCCTTCGCCTGGATTCTCAACCAGGCCTCCAAGACCGTCGTGCGCGGCGGCGGCGGCGTCTACTATGACCGCTTCGGTTCCGGGCCGCTGCTCGACCTAGCCCGCTATGAGAACGCACGCCGCCGCTCCATCCAGGTCTCCCTCGACCCATCCCAGCTTCCCGCCGGCGGCTGCGTGCCCATCACTGACTGCACCGCGCTCACTGAGCAGCCACCCAACCTCACTGAGCTTGCGCCCGGCGCAAATATTCCTTATCAGATGCAGTACGGCCTCTCCATCGAGCGCCAGATCGGCGAGCGCGCCTCTGGCGTCGTCAGTGTTTATTCCGCCCGCGGAATTCACGCCTTCCGCTCCGTTGACGTCAACGCTCCCACTCCCGAATCCGGCTACACCCTCCGCCCCAACTCCTCCATCGGCATGATCCGCCAGATGCAGTCCGCCGGCTTCTGGGAGGGCAACGGTCTCGACGTCTCCTTCCGCGGTCGCGTCAACAAATACTTCACCGGCTTTGGTCGCTACACCTGGTCCCACTACGCCTCCAATACCGACGGCATCGGCTGGTTCCCGCAGAACCAGTACGCGCCCAAGGACGAGTGGGCCCGCGCACGCTGGGACCAGCGCCAGCGCCTTGGCCTTTACGCCATGATCAACCGCGAAAGCCTCTTCAACCTCGCAGCCGGCATCTTCGCCAACACCGGCCGTCCCTGGACCGTCCTCACCGGCACCGACGCCTACGGCGACAACCTTTTCAACACACGGCCTGAGGATGTCGCCCGCAACACTCAGACCGACCCCACCTACGTGAACCTCGACCTCCGCTGGGGACACGAGTTCCACCTCACTCCGAACAAGGCCGACGAATCGCCACAGGTCGGCGTCTCCGCCGGAGCCTTCAACCTCCTCAACCATCCCAACGCGGGCTCCATTGACCCCGTGCAAACTTCGCCCACCTTCGGCAAGGTCACCTCGGTCGACGCTCCGCGCCGCCTCCAGATGGGCATGCGCTTCGAGTTCTAGCTCCGCAACCGCTCAAGGCAGGCGTCATCCCGGACGCCTGCTTGCCTGCCGCGGGCGTACACTCATGGCTGCGCGGAATCTGCACCGCCAACATTCACCGGAACTTTTCCCGACGACTCCGCGTACCGCCTCAGGAGGGACCATGAAACCACAGACCTTCCTTGCCGCTTCCCTGCTCCTCGCCGCTCTTGCTCTCGTCGCCACGCCCGCCCGCGCGGACAAGGATGCCGTCCAGTTCGGCAGCGACATTCATGTCGCCCCCGGCTCTTCCGTGCACGATGCCGTCTGCTTCTTCTGCAGCGTCGACGCCCAGGGCCCCGTCGAGCACGACATCGTCGTCTTCTTCGGCGACGTCCACGTCCACACCCTCGCCAATCACGACATCGTCAACTTCTTCGGCGACATCCACGTTGACAACAACGCCACCGTCTCCCACGACGTCGTCAGCTTCTTCGGCGGCGTCAACCTCGGCGACAATGCCTCCATCGGCAATGACATGGTCGTCATGTTCGGCTCCATCCGCGCCGCCAGTTCCGCCACCGTCACCGGCAACCGCGTCTTCCAGCCCGTCTGGATCCTCTTAATCCCGCTCTGCATCCTGGGCGGCATCATCTACGCCATCGTCGCCGGCGTGCGCAGTTACCGCACCCGCCACTACTACCCATATCCGTTCCCACCCCCGCCACCTCCGTCCACGCCACCGTCGCCGCCCATCCAAAGTTGATGCGCTGCTTTGCCGCCCCTTAGTACTCTGGGTGCATGGCCGCCAACCCCGCACTTTCTCACCGCCCCCTTCGCATCGTCCTTCCCGGCGGCAGTGGTCAGGTCGGCCAGGCCCTCGCGCGCCACTTCCAGCAGCTCGGCCATCACGTCACCATCCTCACCCGCGGTCCTTACACCGCGCCCTGGCACACCATGCACTGGGACGGCGAGACCCCCGGTCCCTGGGTCGAAGCCCTCGAAGGCGCAGACGTCTGCATCAATCTCGCCGGCCGCAGTGTGAATTGCCGCTACACCGCCGCCAATCGCCGCGCCATTTACGACTCCCGCATCGGCGCCACGCGTCTGCTCAACCGCGTCATCGCCAGCCTCGACAATCCGCCACGCGTCTGGCTCAACGCCTCCACCGCAACCATCTATCGCCACGCCCTCGACCGCGAGATGGACGAAGCCACCGGCGAGCTCGGAGGCAGCGAGCCCAGTGCGCCGTCCACCTGGAACTTCTCCATCCGCGTCGCCAAAGACTGGGAGTCCGCTTTCTTTGAAACCCCCACCCCGCGCACGCGCAAGATCGCCATGCGCTCGGCCATCACCTTCAGCCCCGCGCACGGCAACCCCTTCGCTATTCTCTCCAACCTCGTCCGCCTCAGCCTCGGCGGCAGCCAGGGCAACGGCCGGCAGTACGTCTCCTGGATCCACGAGTCCGACTTCGCCCGCGCCATACTCTTCCTCATCCAGCGCAACGACTTCACCGGCCCCGTCAATCTCGCCTCGCCCAACCCACTCCCCAATCGAGACTTCATGGCCGCTTTGCGCGAGGCCTGGGACGTCCCCAACGGCATCCCCGCGCCGCGCCCGCTCCTTGAGGCTGCCGCCTTCTTTCTCCGCACGGAAACTGAGCTCGTCCTCAAAAGTCGCCGCGTCGTTCCCGGCCGCCTGCTCGCCGCCGGCTTCCGGTTTGAATTTCCCTTCTGGCCTCACGCCGCGCAGGACCTCGTCCGCCTTTGGCGTCAGCGTTACCGATAACGCCTTTCCCTGCCGGCGCGGGTTACAATCGCTGCTACGTCCTGCCGCCTGGGAAGCCCTCGTGCGCCCTTCCCTTCGCGGCACACAGGACCGCATCCACATCCCCCAGGGAGATGCCCATGAAAAAGCGCTGGGTCAAAATCACCGTCGCCTCCGCCGCCGCAATCCTCATCCTCATCCTCGTCGCTCCATTTCTCGTCAATGCGGACACTTTCCGCCCCACCATCGCCAGCCGGCTCTCCACCGCACTTGGCCGGCCCGTCTCCCTCGGCCATCTCACCTTCTCGCTCCTGCGCGGCAGCCTCGTCGCCAATGACATTTCCATCGCCGACGATTCCGCCTTCAGCAACACGCCTTTTCTTCAGGCCAAATCCTTTTCCATCGGCGTCGAAGTGCTCCCCCTGCTCTTCCACCACAGCCTTCACATCACCCGCCTCGCCGTCGACTCGCCCTCCATCCATCTCATCCACGCCGACAACGGCCGCTGGAACTTCTCCAGCCTGGGCGTCGCAAGCTCGAACACCTCCACACAAAAATCCTCCGCCCTTCCCAACCTCACCGTTGGCAAGCTCGAAATCAAGGATGGCAGCGCCACCGTTTCCACATTGCCCGCCGTCGGCAATCCCTTCGTCTACAGCGGCATCAATCTCACTGTCCGCCAGCTCTCCTTCATCAGATCCTTCCCCTTTGAGCTGTCGGCCAAACTCCCCGGCTCCGGCTCGCTCAGGCTCACCGGCTCGGCCGGCCCGCTCAATCAGGTAAACGCCGCTGACACACCCTTCAATGCCTCGTTTTCTCTCAAGAACTTTGATCCCGTCGCTTCCGGCGTCGTCGAACCCAGCACCGGCATCGGTATGAACGTTGACCTCAATGCGCAACTCGCCTCTGACGGCTCCACGCTCACCAGCAGCGGCAGCATCCAGGCCGCGCATCTCAAGCTCGCCCGCACCGGCGCTCCCTCGCCGCAGCCCGTACACATCGATTTCGCCGTCACCAACAACCTTGCCGCCCGCGCCGGCCGCGTCTCTAACCTCACCATCCACGCCGGCAGCGTCGCCGCGCAGGTCACCGGCGGTTTCCAGTTGCAGCCGCACGCCGTATTGCTCAGTCTCCACCTCGCCGCGCCCAACCTGCCCATTGACCAGCTTGAAAAACTGCTTCCGGCCTTCGGCGTCACCCTGCCCAGCGGCTCTTCGCTCAAGGGCGGCACGCTCACCGCCAACCTGGCCATCAGCGGCCCCGCCACCGCAACCTCAATCACCGGCCCCGTCGAAATCGACAACACCAAACTCGCCGGCTTTGACCTCGGCTCCAAAATTCAGGGCCTCAGCCCCTTCGGCGGCACCGGCCAGGGCACTGACATTCAAACCCTCCGCACCACCGTCAGCTCCACGCCGCAAATCACCCAGTTCTCCAGCATCTACGGCAACCTGCCCCAGCTCGGCACCGCCACCGGCAGCGGCACCGTTACGCCCGCCGGCAACCTCAACTTCCAGATGGTCGCCACTCTCAGTTCCAAAAACGCAGTCGGCGCGGCCGCCAATCAGGCCGTCAACACCGTCAGCAACTTCGTCGGAGGCTTCTTCCATCCCAATTCCAAACCCGCCGCCTCCACAGCCAACCGCGGCATTCCCCTCACCATCACCGGCACCGCCAAGAGCCCATCCATCCGCGCCAATCTGCGCGCCATGCTCAAATAGCTCGCCGCCGCGTCCTGCCGCTCGCTCCTCCGCGGGCGGCTGGTTCTCGCACACTTTGCCCTTTGCACCTTTCGCCCACCCTCCTGAATCCAACTCAGCACAGGAGAAACTTCCCCAATGGCTCAGAAAATCGCATTCATCACCGGCGGAAACCGCGGCCTCGGCTTCCAGACCGCTGTTGATCTCAAGGATTCCGGCGCAAAAGTCGTCATCGGCTCGCGCGATCCCAAACAAGGCCAGGAGGCCGTCGCCAAGCTCCGCGCCGCCGGCGTCGACGCCGACTTCATCCCCTTCGACGTCGCCAAACCCGCCGACCACAAAGCCGCCTTCGACTACTTCAACTCCAAATACGGCCGCCTCGACATCCTCATCAACAACGCCGGCATCGCCGCCGGAAAGTTTCCCGGCGATGGACCCGAGCATTCCGTCGCTGAGGTTCCAGAAGACCTGCTGCGGAAGGTCTTTGAAACCAACTTCTTCGCCCCCATCGCCCTCACGCGCGCCCTTCTGCCGCTGCTCAAAAAGAGCCCCGAAGGCCGCATCGTCAATCTCTCCAGCCTCCTCGGCTCGCTCACCCTCCACGCCGACACCAAATCCCCCATCTACCACGCCAAATCCTTCGCCTACGACGCCTCCAAAACCGCCCTAAACGCCTTCACCGTCCATCTCGCTTATGAGCTGCGCGACACCAACATCAAGGTCAACTCCGCGCACCCAGGCTGGGTCAAAACCGACATGGGCGGCGACCAGGCTCCTTTGGAACTGAGCGAAGGCGGCAAAACCAGCGCCGCGCTGGCCACCCTCCCCGCCGACGGCCCCACCGGCGGCTTCTTCCATCTCGGCAAGCCGATTCCCTGGTAATCCGCATCTCTGCGGGAGCCACAACCGGCTCCCGCCCTCAACCTTTCTTCGCTAAATCTTCGCCTTTCTGTGATAGCATTTTTAGAGATGACGCAGCTCAAAACCGAGCAGCCAAGTCGACGCGACCAGCACAGAGCGGCGACCTTCCAGAAATCCGTAAGAAGCCTCAGTGTCTCTGAAAATGCCGGAGAATCCCGCCATGGACTTTCAGCTCGTCTCCTCGTACAAGCCACGCGGCGACCAGCCCCGCGCCATTGACGAGCTCGTCTCCGGCCTCGCCGCCGGTGAAAAACATCAGGTCCTGCTCGGCGTCACCGGCTCCGGCAAAACCTTCACCATGGCCAAGGTCATTGAGCAGACCAATCGCCCCGCCCTCATCCTCGCCCACAACAAAACTCTCGCCGCCCAGCTCTACCACGAGTTCAAACAGTTCTTCCCCTCCAACGCCGTCGAGTACTTCGTCAGCTACTACGACTACTACCAGCCCGAGGCCTACATTCCCGCCGGCGACCTCTACATCGAAAAGGAAGCCACCATCAACGAGGAGCTCGACAAGCTCCGCCTCTCCGCCACCCGCTCGCTCTTTGAGCGCCGCGACGCCATCATCGTCAGCTCCGTCAGTTGCATTTACGGCCTCGGTTCGCCCGAGGCCTACTACGGCATGCTCCTGCTCCTCGAAAAAGGCCAGCGCATCAGCCGCAAGGACATCACCCGCCGCCTCGTCGAAATCCTCTACGAGCGCAATGACACCGACTTCCGCCGGGGCACCTTCCGCGTCCGCGGCGACGTCATCGAGGTCTACCCCACCTACGACGAAACGGCATACCGCATTGAGCTCTTCGGCGACGAGATCGACTCCCTCTCGCAGATCGATCCCCTCTTCGGCACCGTCAAGCAGAAGTACGCGCGCCTTCCCATTTACCCCAAGAGCCATTACGTCGTGCAGCCCGAGCGCAAAGCCGAGGCCGTCGATTCCATCGTCTCTGAACTCAACGAATGGACCGCCTATCTCGAAGCCGAAGGCCGCATGGTGGAAGCCCAGCGCGTCCATCAGCGCACCCGCTTCGATCTGGAAATGATCAAATCCATGGGCTACTGCCACGGCATCGAAAATTATTCGCGCCACTTCAGCGGCCGCCTTCCCGGTGAAGCTCCGCCCACCCTGCTCGACTACTTTCCCCGCGATTTCGTCCTCTTCGTCGACGAGAGCCACGCCACCATCCCCCAGGTCCACGGCATGTGGCACGGCGATCGCAGCCGCAAGCAGAACCTCGTCGACTACGGCTTCCGCCTGCCCTCGGCCATGGACAACCGTCCGCTCAAATTCGAGGAATTCGAAAACCGCGTCAGCCAGGCCATTTACGTCTCCGCCACGCCCGGCCCTTACGAGCTCACCCGCTCGGCCGGCGTCGTCGTCGAGCAGGTCATCCGCCCCACCGGCCTCGTCGACCCCGAAGTCGAAATCCGCCCCGTCAAAGGCCAGATTGACGATCTTCTCGCCGAGATTCGCGACCGCGCCCAGCGCAATGAGCGCGTCCTCGTCACCACCCTCACCAAGCGCATGTCCGAGGACCTCGCCGGCTACTACACTGAGGTCGGCGTCCGCTGCCGTTACATGCACTCGGAGATTGAAACCCTCGAGCGCGTCAAGCTCCTCGCCGGCCTCCGCAAAGGCGAGTTCGACGTCCTCATCGGCATCAATCTCCTCCGCGAAGGCCTTGACCTGCCCGAAGTCTCTCTCGTCGCCATCCTCGACGCCGACAAGGAGGGCTTCCTCCGTTCCGCCGGCTCGCTCATCCAAACCATGGGACGCGCCGCACGCCACATCGAGGGCCGCGCCATCCTTTACGCCGACCGCGTCACTGACTCCATGCGCCAGGCCATGAATGAGACTGACCGCCGCCGCGAACTCCAGCGCGCCTATAACCAGGAGAACGGCATCACTCCGCAGTCCATCCTCTCCAAAGTGGATATGGGTCTCGCCCAGATCCTCCGCGCCGAATATGGCGAGGTCCTCGAAGAAGAAGCCGCCGCCATGCCCGACTTCCGCACGCAAGAGGAAGTCGATCAATACATTGCCAAACTCGAAACCGACATGCGCGCGGCCGCTCGGCAGTTTGAGTTTGAAAAGGCCGCACGCCTCCGCGACACCATCCGCGAGCTGCGCGAAAAAGAGTTCCTTTTCGGCTAGAGATTCCTTTCGAGTTAGCCCCCATTCGCGGCCGCAGGCAACCGCTCGCGACCAGCCGTCATCGTAACCCTTAAGTCAGGGAAGTGGACTGCAAGAGAGAGTCGGAAAGGGCTCCGCGCATTCAGGGCTAATGGCAAAAATTCTATTGGTGGACAATGACCCTCTTCAGGCGTCCGTGCGCAAATCCATTCTGGAGAAAAGTTTCCAGGATGTGCAGCGGGTAGCCGATCCTGCCGAGGCGTTCTGCATGCTCGAGCAGCCGACATTCGCCGGCCAGCTCGGCCTCGTCATCGCAGGGCCACACATGCCCGGCATGACCGCTCTAACCTTCATCGCCGAACTCCACGCCCGCCTTCCCCAGATTCCCATCCTCGTCCTCGGCGGCAACACCGATTCCCCATCTCCTGACTCCGCTGAGAGTGTGCGCTTCCTGCCCCGCCCCTTCGCTTCAGAGGAGATGGTCGCCATGGCCAGCCAACTTCTTGCCCAGCACACCCTCTAGCGCTCTCGCTTTTTTGCGCCCCGCCTCCATCGCAAGTGTGAGGCACATCACACCCTCAGCGTCTATCATTAGGTGACAATGACTTCGCTGGGGTCCCTGTTCCGGGGGCATCACGCCTGCGCCGGAAAATTGTGTTGGAGTTCTGATGGCATCATTCGGTAGTTTTGCCCTGCTCATTGCTTTGGCCTTGGCCGCTTACAATCTCCTCGCCGGTGCCGTCGCACTGCGACTCATCGCCACCGGCCACCCAGCCCCCATCTCGCCGGAGCGCCTGGCCGACACCGCGCGCCGCGCCGGCATTGCCGTCTTCGTCGCCGTCACTGCCGCCGCCTTCGCTCTTGTCTACGCGGCCTTCACCAACGACTTCTCCATCACCTACATCCTCGAACACTCCAACCGCGCCCTGCCCACGCCCTACAAGTTCGCCGCGCTCTGGAGCGGCCAGGAAGGCTCGCTCCTCTTCTGGGCCTGGCTCCTCGCCGCCTACGGCTTCGTCCTCCGCCTCACCCACCAAAAGGACGTCAAGCTCTACGCATACGCAGGAACCATCCTTGCCGGCATCCAGCTCTTCTTCCTCGCTGTCGTCAACTTCGCCGCCACGCCCTTTTCGCTCCTTCGCGGCGCGGTCCCGGCCGACGGCAACGGCCTCAATCCTCTCCTGCAATACCCTGAGATGGTCATCCATCCGCCCATGCTTTACCTGGGCTACGTTGGCTTCTCCATTCCCTTCGCCTTCGCCCTCGGCGCGCTCATGATGCGCTACCCCGGCGAAAAATGGATCAAGATCACCCGCGGATGGACCATGGTCGCCTGGCTCTTCCTCACCTGCGGCATCTTCCTCGGCATGCATTGGGCATACGCCGTCCTCGGCTGGGGTGGTTACTGGGGCTGGGACCCTGTTGAAAACGCCAGCTTCATGCCCTGGCTCACCGGCACCGCATTCCTCCACTCCGTCATGATGCAGGAGCGCAAGGGCATGATGAAGAGCTGGAATGTCTGGCTCATCTTCTCCACCTTCCTGCTCTCCATCCTCGGCACGCTGCTCACCCGCGCCGGCCTGGTCAGCTCCGTCCACGCCTTCGCCAAGTCCCCCATCGGCGACTGGTTCGTCACCTTCCTGCTCATCGTGCTCGCCGTCTGCATCTTCACTTACATCCTGCAGCGCGACCACCTCAAAAGCGAGCAGCGCGTCGAGTCTCTCGTCAGCCGCGAGTCCAGCTTCCTCTTCAACAACCTCGTCCTGCTCATCGCCTGCGCCCTCATTGTCTGGGGAACACTCTTCCCCATCCTTTCCGAGTACGTGCAAGGCACCAAGGTCACCGTCGGCCCGCCGTATTACGACAGCTTTGCCATTCCCATCGGCCTCTTCCTGCTCTTCCTCACCGGCGTTGGACCGCTCCTGCCCTGGCGCTCCACCTCCATGCGCTCCATCCGCCGCAACTTCATTCTGCCCTCCATCGCTCTCTGGGGCACTGCAATTGTCTGCCTCATCGCCGGCGTCCGCCCGTGGCACGACGGCAAGTTCGACATTGGCAAGTTCTACGCTCTCGTCGCCTTCTCGCTCGCCGCCGCCGTCCTCACCGCCATCTTCTCTGAGTACATTCGCGGCGCCAACGTCATCGCCCGCCAAACTGGCCGCAACATCTTCTCCTCCATGGTCCTGCTCGTCCGCCGCAACACCCGGCGCTACGGCGGTTACTTCGTCCACATCGGCATCGTCATCGTCATCGTTGGCCTTGCCGGCTCCGCCTTCAACCGCAACCAGGAGGCCGAGCTCTCCGTCGGCAGCACTTTCGCCATCGGCCCTTACAACCTGCACTGCGTCGGCTTCACCCAGGACTCCAACGACAATTACGACTCCAACTACGCCGTCCTCGACGTCTACCGCGCCGGCCACAAGCTCTTTGAGATGACTCCCGAGAAGCGCGTCTATCACGTCAGCGGCCAGCCGGAAACCCGCGTCGCCATCCACTCCTTCCCCGGCTGGGATCTCTATGTCGTCTTCGAGGGCACCAATCCCACCACCGGCAATCCCATCATCAAGGCCTTCCTCAATCCCCTCGTAAGCTGGATCTGGGCCGGAGTCCTGCTCGTCGTCATCGGCACCTTCATCGCTCTCATGCCCAGCATTTCGCCCTCCACCGCTGCCCTGCGCATTCCCGCCCAGCAACCTGCCTCCGATGAGCCCGCGCTGAAAGGGGGCGACTGATGGCCTCCACTTCCCGCTTCACCTTCTTCGTCAAAGCAGCTCAGGCGCTCTGTCTTGCCGTCGCCGTCTACTTCTCTCTCGGCGCAAGCAACGCCACCCAGCGCTTCAACAATCTCAGCCATCGCCTCATGTGCCAGTGCGGCTGCAATCAGCTCCTCGGTGAGTGCGACCACGTCGGTTGCCCCTCCCGCGGCCCTGAGATGGCCGAGCTCCGTGCCGACATCGCCTCCGGCTTGTCCGACAAAGAGATACTCGCCTCCTTCTCGCAGAAGTACGGCCTCACCGTCCTCGCCGCGCCGCCCACACACGGCTTCAACCTCGTCGCCTGGGTCGCCCCCATCGCCGTCTTCGCCGCCGCACTCCTCGGCACCATGCTGCTCGTCCGCCAGTGGTCGGTCGGCAAAACCCAGCTCGCAACGCAGCCCCCTGACCCCCACATGGACGCCCTGCGCGAAAAAATCCGCCGCGAAACCGGTTCCGGCGACGACGGAGGCTCATAAACCATGACTGAAACTCAGGGACTCTTCGCCGGCATCATGCTCGCTCTGGCTCTCGCCGTCTACGTCTTCTGGCCGGAGAACGTCTTCGCCAGCCAGCGCCAGAAAACTCGCCTTGACTACCTCTTCGAGCAAAAGGAACAGCTCTACGAAAACCTGCGCGACCTCACCTTCGAGTTCCGCGCCGGAAAATATCCCGAGGAAGATTTCGTCTCCCAGCGCGCTGTGCTTGAAAATGAAACCGCACAGGTGCTCGCCGAAATCGAACACTTGCAGCAGGCCTAGCGCCGCTACGGCCACACGAACCCCACAAGGACCCTCATCAAGACCATGCGCACCAAGACTCTGCAATCGACCCGCCTTCTTCTGCTCGCCTCCGCCTTCGGAATTCTCTTCTCCGCCGCCCTCGCCCACGCCGCGCCCATCACCGGCACCATCACCAACAAAACCACCGGCAAGCCCGACGCAGGTGACACCGTCGTTCTCCTCGAGCCGCAGGCCGGCATGGCCGAGGTTGGCCACGCCACCACTGACGCGCGCGGCCGCTACACCCTCAGCCGCCCCGGCAACAACCCCATGCTCATCCGCGTCACCCACCAGGGCGCCGACTACTTCGCCGCCGCGCCCGAGGGCGACACGCCCGCCGACATCTCCGTCTACGACGTCTCCGCCAAGGTCACCGGCGTCTACATCGAGGCCGACGTCCTCGAAATCGAGGCCGCCAACGGCCAGCTCAACGTCACCGAGCGCTACTTCGTCCACAACACCAGCAACCCGCCGCGCACCGAGTGGAGCCCCAGGTCCTTCGAGATCGTCCTCCCCGCCGGCGCAGTTGTGCAGGGCGCGGCGGGCCAGCGCCCCAGCGCCAACAGCCTGCCCACCAGCCTCATCCTCAAACCCGCGTCTCAGCCCAACCACTACTTCTTCAACTTCCCCATCGAGCCCGACCAGGCTGACAAGGACACGCTCTTCCAGGTCTCTTACACCCTGCCGTACACCAGCGGCTCTTTCGCCTTCCATCTGCAAATGCTCCTGCCCGCGCAGAACGTCGGGGTCCTGCTGCCCAAAAGCATGAGCTTCACCGCCGGCTCCGGTTCCACCTTCCAGTCCGTGCAGGAGGACCCCGGCATTCAGACCTATGTCGCCCGCAACGTCGTCCCCGGCCAGGTTCTCGCCTTCACCATCAGCGGCTCCGGCTCCATGCCTCGCAATAATCAGGCTGACAACGGCGCCTCCGCTGCCGCGCCCAACAACGGCCAGCCCGGCGGCGGTCTCGGCGAGCCCATCGGCACGCCCGACCCCCTCAGCAAATACAAGTGGTGGATTCTCGCCGGCCTCGGCCTCCTGCTCGTCGTCGCCGCCGCGTTTCTCCTCCGCAAGCAGCCCGGCTCCGCTGCCGGACCAGCTCCCGCGTCCGGCTCAGCACCCGGCTCCGCGCCGCTTCCCACAGCCTCCGCGGCCTACACACCCGCGGCCAGTCCCGCCGCCAGGCAATCCGCGCTCCTCAATGTCCTCAAGGAGGAGCTCTTCGCCATCGAAAGTGAAAAGCTCTCCGGCACGCTCGCGCCCGAGGAGTACGCTCAGGTCAAAGCCGCGCTCGAAATCGTCCTCAAGCGCGCCCTTCTCCGCAAGGGCTGACCCGCCATCTCGTCACCCGACGCCGCCGCCGCGGCCCCCCCGGGCCCGGCCCGCGTTTCCGTCTCCGCCTTCCATCGCCCACGCAATGCGCGGCAGTGGGTCCATTTCAATCGCCCTGAAGGGTACGGGCTTCAGCCCGTACGTTCAAGCCTGGCCAATTGCTCTACAGCTGGGTGCCCCCGGTCTCGCTTCTGAGACCCGGGAAAGCACACCACTCACCCCGGCAAAGTTCGAGAATCGCCTTCAGGCCCTGGCCCAATCCGGTATGAGAGCATAAGAACGTCATCGGCGTCGCATGCCTTCCCCGGGCAAACTCCTGCACGCCGCCCTGAGAGCACACGCATGAAGACCCTGCTTCGCACCCTCCTCTACCTCGCCCTCATCGTCTGGCTCGGCGCTGAAATCTTCTTCCCCGTCGTCGCCGCCACCACCTTCAGCATCCTCCATGCCGACACGCACACCGCCGGAACCATCGTCGGCTCGCTCATCCGCACCCTTCACGGCATCGGTCTCGTCTCCGGCGTCGTTCTGCTGGCCCTGCTCGCAGTCGCTCCGGCCTGGCACATCTTCAAGCCCCGCTCCGTCCTCGCCCCCATGATCCTTCTCGTCCTCATGCTCGCCGCCACTGCTTACTCCCAGTTCGTCATCATCCCCGCCATGGAGCGCGACCGCATCGCCGCCGGCGGCTCCATCGACCTCCAGGACACCACCAACCTCGCCGTCGCCGACTTCAACCGCCTCCACGGCCGCAGCGAGCACGTCGAAGAGCTCATCCTCCTCCTCGGTCTCGCCACCGTCGTTCTCATCGCCCGCGCCGAATCCACCCGCGCCTGAGCCACGCTTCGCGCATCCCGCCGCTCACGCGCCCATCCTGTATCATCGAAAAGGTCCTTTCTGCGCCATTCACTCTTCCAGGACCCCAACGGATAAATCATGAAGACTGGCATCATCGGCCTGCCGCAAGTGGGCAAAACCTCGCTGTTCAAAATCCTCACCAAGGCCAAACTCGAAGACCGCGGCTACTCCAATCCCCGCGAGGCCCACATCGGCGTCGCCCGCGTGCCGGACGAGCGCCTCGACAAACTTTCCGCCCTCTACTCCCCCAAGAAGACCACCTACGCCTCCGTCGAATATGCGGACGTTGCCGCCATCGGCCAGGAAGCACTCAAGGAGACCGCCTTCCTCGCCAGCCTGCGCCAGGTGGACGCCCTCATCCACGTCCTCCGCGCCTTTCACGACGACTCCATCCCCCACGTCGGCCCCATCGATCCGCTCCGCGACGTCAAAACCGTCGAATTCGAGCTCATGGTCAGCGACCTCACCCAGGTTGAAAAGCGCCTGGAGCGCGTCGAAAAAGATCTCAAGAAAATGCGCTCCTCCGAGCTTGAGCACGAGCAGGCCCTCCTGCTCCGCTCCAAGGACGCCCTCGAGAAAGAGCAGCCCCTCCGCGAACTGGAGATGACGCCCGAAGAGAAAAAACTCATCAAGGGCTTTATGTTTCTTTCGCAAAAACCTGTTTTATATGCAGTTAATATTGGCGAGAGCGACTCGCTCGGTGCCGATCTCGACTCCGCCGTCGAGCGCTACAAGCTCGCCGAAGTTGCGCAGCGCCCCAACGCCGGCGCCACCGCCATCTGTGGAAAAGTCGAGGCCGAACTGGCCGACATGGACGAAGCCGAAGCAACCGAATTCCTCTCGAGCTACGGCCTCCACGAGTCCGGACTCGTCCGCCTCATCCGCAAAAGCTACGAGCTACTCGGCCTCATCAGCTTCTTCACCGCCGGCGAGGACGAGTGTCGCGCATGGACCGTTCCCGCCGGATCCAAAGCTCCCCAGGCCGCCGGCGCAATCCACTCCGACCTCGAGCACCACTTCATCCGCGCCGAAACCATCCGCTGGGATCAGCTCCTCGCCGCCGGCAGCGAGGCCGCCGCCCGTTCCCAGGGAACCCTCCGCCTGGAAGGCAAGGAATACCTCGTCAAGGACGGCGACATCCTCCACATCCGGCACAGCGGGTAAGCAATTCCTCAGTTGCCGCGGGTCGAAGCAGATACACTCAAGTCGACGCGACCATCCCGGGGTCCCCAACGACAGGTCTTCGTCGTTGGGGTGGGACCAACAGGGAGCGGCGACCTTGCACAATTTCTAAAAGGTCATTGAAACTCAGGAATTGCTCTCGCGCATGCTCAGACTCTCCATCTTTCTCGGACTCCTCGCCGCCCTTGCCGACGTCGCCGGCGGCCTCGTCCTGGTCCGTGCACGCGGAGTCGAGCGCTATCTGCGCTACTTCGTCGCCCTCGGCGCGGGCTTCCTCATGGCTGTTGCCCTGCTGGAAATGACGCCCGAGAGCCTCCGCCTTTCGCCCAGCCTCGGCCCCGTGCTCATCATGGCCGGTTACTGCATCGTCCATCTCCTCGAGCACACCATCGTCGCCCACTTCCATTACGGCGAGGAGACCCACCACAACGAATTCGTCTCCCGCCACACCGGCTACTCGGTCCTGGGCGGACTCAGCGTCCACGCACTCTTTGACGGCGTCGCCATCGGCTCCGGCTTCGTCGTCTCCAGCTCGCTCGGCTGGCTCATCTTCCTCGCCATCTTTCTCCACAAGGCGCCCGAAGGCTTCACCATGGCTTCGGTCATGCTCGCCAGCGGCCGCAGCCGCACCGTCGCCTTTTACTCCGCCGTCGCCCTCGCCGCCGCCACCCTCATCGGCGTCCTCGTCATTGAGTTGGTTCCCCACTGGATGCCCTACGGCCTGCCCATCTCGGCAGGCGTCGCCCTCTACGTCGGCGCAAGCGACCTCGTCCCTGAGGTCAACCGCGAGCCCGGCATTCGCATGGCTCTCGTCTTCTTTTTGGGAGTTGTCGGCTTTCTTATCCTGCGCTCGCTCGCGCCTTCGCTTTAAGCCCGCCCCGCCGACGAAATCTGTAACCCGTCCCGCCGCGCGCCCACCTTCCCATTCCAGGTCCCGTTCATCGCCGCACGGATGGACTCCATCACCCGCTCCGGCGTAATCAGCTGCATGCACACCGCGTCATTGCACGCCGAGTTCTTCTGGTTCGCCGCCGTCACGCACGGGCTGCACGCCAGGTTTGCCGTAATCGACTCCGAATTCCCCAGACTGCCATAGAGCCGCGGCGTCTCCGGCCCAAACAGCACAATTGACCGGATCGGCGTAATCGCCGAAAAGTGCGCCGGCCCGCTGTCGTTCGTCACCAGCACCGTCGCTATGTTGTAGAGCGCCGTAATCGCCGTCAGCTTGTGCATCCCGGCGAAGCTTCGGAAGCGCGGATGCCCCACCTTCTCCTGCATCGCCAGCGCCTCAGCCCGCTCGCCGGACGACCCGGTGATCAGCACCAGCGCGTCCTCCCACTCGTCCACCACCATCTTCGCCAGCCTGCTGTAGTTCTCCCGCTCCCACCGCCGCTGCGGCAGCAGTTCGGAGCTGTTCGGGTTCACAAGCACAATCCGATGCTTGTCCGACTCGTAGCCCGGATATACCTGCCGCACCAGCCCTCGCACATACTCCTTTTGGTCTTCGCTCACAGGCTGCAGCGGCACCCGAATCTCCTCGTCCGTCACATAAGTCTTCGAGTAGGGCACCTCCGGCTTCTCCGCTAGCAACGCATTCACCATGCAGATAAAGTTTTTAGCCATATGGATTTGGCCGTTATAGCTGATGCGATGCGTGAGCATCTCGCCGCGATAAAGGCCCTCCCCGTGGAACCGGTGAAAGCCCACCCGCCGCTTCGCACCGCTCAGCCCCGTCAGCAGCCCCGAGTACCGCGAGAACAGCTCCATATCCACAACCGTGTCGATCTTCGCCTTCCGCACCCAGCGCAAAAAACGCAGCGAATCCAGCGCCAGCGTCCACAGACCCGTCTCTCGGATTGTCACAATGTTTGACTCGGGCACCGTCGGCAGCAGATGCAGGCAGGCCACGTTCCGCTCAAAGATCAGGAAGAAGATCTCCGCGCCCAGCTCCCGCTTGGCCTTCTCCAGCGCCGGATTCGCAATCACCGTGCTGCCCATCTCGGAGAGCTCGATAAACAGGATCCGCCGCGGCTTCTCCGGACCCTTTGGCTTGCCCATCAGCCGGACCAACTGCGTACACACAAAGCTGAGCGGGACTCCAATCCAGTAATCGACCGCCCGCATCGTCGCTAGCTTCATTTCAACCGCCCCTTGTAGTCCAATTCGGTAGTCCAATTCGCCTTGCGCCGAGTCTAACCTACACAGCAGCGGGTGCCCATCCCCCCTGGCAGAATGTCACGTAACTTCAGGCACAGGAATATGCAGACAACATCCATGCGTCTCCACTACAATCGTCAGTGTAGGTTGCCTAAAGCTGAGCGATTCCTCACCGAGGTCCACTCGTGAATCGCGTCGTGAATCCCGCCGAACGCCGGCGGAACCCCCACCCCTGTGGGGCGTCACACTTTGCCCGGTGGGTGCAGTCCGCAGCAATCTCTTCCGCCGCGTGCGCGGATTCCGAGCGGAGTTGAAGGACTGAACCACGTGGATACCTTTTGTAAGCGCAACCTGATTCTTCTCTTCGTTCTCTCCGTTCTCTCCTTCGCAGTCATGGGTTACCATCCCGGCGCCGAAGACGACATCGTTTATGTCACCGCCGTCAGGGCCGACCTCAATCCCGCCCTTTACCCCCACGACTCGGAGTTCTTCAAACTCCAGCTCAAGACCAGCGTCTTTGACAACTGGATGGCCGACTTCGTACGCGTCACGCACATCTCCGTGAGCTGGTCGGAATTCCTCTGGCAATTCCTGTCTGTCTACTTCATCCTCCTCGGCTGCTGGGTCATCATCTGCCGCCTCTTCCCGGAGCCCCCCGCGCGATGGGCCGCCGTCGCCCTCATGGGCGCCATGCTCACCCTGCCCGTCACTGGAACCGGCCTCTACATCGTCGATCAATACCTGCATCCTCGCAATCCCGCCACCGCCTTCATCCTCTTCGGCATTGATCGCATCCTCGCCGGCCGTCGCTGGCAGGCCGTCCCGCTGCTCACGCTCGCCTTCGTTCTTCATCCGCTCATGGGAGCCTTCGGCGTCTCTTTCGCCTGCTTCCTCGCCATCGCCACATGGGATCCCGTTCATGAATTCCTCAGCGGCTGGCTCATGCGTCCGTTGCCCCAGGTCACCCTCCCTGTCGTCGCGTTCATCCCCTTCGGCTGGGTCTTCGGCACGCCCCCGCAGGCCTGGATTGATGCTATCCGCACCCGCCACCTCTTCTTCCTCTATCACTGGGAGTGGTACGAGTGGCTCGGCGCCATCGCGCCTCTCTTTCTCTTCTGGTTGCTGGCCCGCTACGCAGCCCGCCGCGGAGAAACCACCCTCGCCAAGCTCGCCACGGCCCTTCTCGTCTATGGCGTCTTCCAGCAGTGCATCGCGCTGGTCATCCTCAGCCCCTGGGTGCCCATCGGGCTCACCACCCTTGAGCCCATGCGCTACCTCCACGTCATTTACATGTTCATGGTTCTCTTCGCCGGCGCTTACCTCGGCAAATATCTCCTCAAGCGCCACGTCTGGCGGTGGGCTCTCCTTTTCGCCGTCGCCAACGGCGGCATGTTCTTCGCCCAGCGCCAGCTTTTTGCCGCCACACCGCCCGTCGAGTTCCCCGGCATGCACAACGCCAATCCCTGGCTGCAGGCCTTCCGCTGGATCCGCCGCAACACCCCCGAGAACGCCTACTTCGCCGTCGATCCCCACTACGAAAGCGACCCCGGCGAGGACTGGCACTCCTTTCGCGCTCTCGCCGAGCGCAGCGTCCTTGCCGACGCCTACAAGGACGCTGCCACCGTCACAAAAATGCCCTCCATCGCCGACATCTGGGAGACTGAAGTGCGCGCCCAGGCCGGCTGGGATCATTTCCAGCTCGCCGATTTTGAACGCCTCAAGGCTCAATTCGGCGTCAACTGGGTCCTCGTTCGCTATCCCAATCCCCCCACAGGCCTTCGCTGTCTCTGGCACAATGCCTCGCTCACGGTCTGCCGTGTTCCCTAGCCTCGCCCGCGCGTCTGTGCCATCCGGACTTCCCCTCCGCAACTCCGTGGTTCCCTCCTGCCCGCCTTCGGGCTACCATTCAATACATACGCCCCCTGCCTCAGTACTTTTTCAGGAAGTCCCTCCATGTCGCTGAACCCGGAAGCCGTCACCATCGCGCCACTCACTGTCGAGCCTGTTCCGCTCCGTCGTCGTCTCGCCGCTCATCTCCAGATCACCCGCCTCGACCACTCCATCAAACAGGTCTTCATCCTTCCCGGAATCGTCCTCGCCGTCGCCCTCGGCGGTCAGCACCTCAGCCTCGCTCTCTTCGCGCGCATTGTCCTCGGCTTCGTCGCCGCCACCCTCATCTCCAGCTCCAATTACGTCATCAATGAAATCCTCGACGCGCCCTTTGACCGCCTGCATCCCACCAAGCGCACCCGCCCCGCCGCCAATGGCCTCGTCCACGTCGGCTGGGGATACGTCCAGTGGATCGCCATGATGCTTGCCGGCCTCGCGCTCGCCGCCGTCCTCACCCCCGGATTCTTCCTCAGCGCTCTTGCCCTCTGGATCATGGGCTGCATTTACAACATTGCCCCCATCCGCAGCAAAGACCTCCCTTACATCGACGTCCTCTCTGAATCCATCAACAATCCCCTCCGCTTCTGCCTCGGCTGGTACATGGTCACCGCCGCCATGCTTCCGCCCGTCTCCATGCTGCTCTCTTACTGGCTCCTCGGCGCATATTTCATGGGCCTCAAGCGTTTCAGCGAGTACCGCCAAATCGCCGACCATGCCCTCGCCGTCAGCTACCGCAAATCCTTCTGTCATTACACCGAGCAGTCGCTGCTCAACTCCGTCATCTTTTACGCCGCAGCCTCCATGCTCTTCTTCGGCGCATTCCTCATGCGTTACCGCATGGAGCTCATCCTCGCCTTCCCCTTCGTCGCCTGGCTCATGGCCATCTACTTCGGCCTCGCTTTCCGCCATGAGAGCGCCGTCCAGAACCCTGAAAAGCTCTATCGCGAGCCGCGCCTCATGCTCGCCCTCGCCCTCTGCGTGGCAGTTTTCGTGGCCCTTCTCTTCGTCCGCATACCCTGGATTTCCGGCCTCTTCCCCATGTCTCACCCCTAGCTATCACCGCCCGTCCTTCGCGCCCGTTTTTCCACACACTTTGCGCGTTTGCCCGTCTTCCCGCAGAATAAAAAGAGAACCGCTTCATCTTTTCCGGCGCGGAGTCCGGTCCATGCTCAATCTCAGCCAGCGTCTGATTCTCGGTTGTGTCCTGCTTGTCGCCATTCCGGTGGCGCTCGCGCTGGCCGCCCATCAGGCTCTTGTCGCGGCGCACCTCGTCCCATTCGCCGTCCTCGCCATCGCGCTCGCCGTCCTTCTCGGCATGGCCACCATCATCCTCGTTCTTCGCCCCATCCAGGTGCTCGCCCGCGACGCCCGCCTCCTTGCCCAGGGCAACCTCGACCATCGCGTGGAGTGGACCGGCCACGATGACTTCGGCATCCTCGCCGCCGAGCTGAGCCGCATCGCCGTCCGCCTCCGCGAGCTGCGAGAGACCGAAGCCGGACGCCGCCAGATGGAGTTCCAGCTCTCTGACGCCGTCCTGCAATCCATCTTCGAACCCATCATCGTTACCGACGCGAAAGGCCACATCCTCAAGCTCAACCAGGCCGCCTCCGAGCTCCTCGGCGAGGCCGCCGGAGATCGCATGGCTCTCACCAGCACGCCTGGCGGCGACAAAATCCTCAGCGCCATCCGCGACGCCATCGCGCTCCAAAAGCCCATCGCTTCTGAAGGCGAAGCCGCCATGCTTCCCCTGCGCATCGGCAAATCCGAGCGCAGTTACCGCCTTCGCACCACCCCCATGCGCGATTCGGAAGGTCGCCTCCTCGGCACCGTCACCACGCTTGAGGACGTCACTACCCTGCAGGACACCGACCGCTTCAAGACTCAGTTCATCTCCGTCGCCAGCCGCAAGCTCCGCGACCCGCTCCTCCAGCTCCGCCGTGGACTCTATGCCCTCGGCCAGGGCTTCGGCGGCGAACTCGCCGCCCTCCAGTCCGAGCTCGTCTCCTCGGCCAGCGCCGAAGCCGAAAAGCTCGACGACCTCATGGCCGACCTTACTGAAGTTGCTGAGCTCGACAGCGGCAACCGTCAGATGCAGCTCCAGCGCATCCGTCCTCTGCCCATCCTTGAGGATGCGCGCAACCGCATCTGTGACGAAGCCACTGAAAAACATATCCGCGTCGACCTGAAAGCCTTCGCCGACCTCTCCGCCGTCCAGGCTGACCGGCGCGCCATCCATTCCATCTTCGACAATCTCCTCTCCAACGCCCTCCGCTTCACCCCGTCCGGCGGTGAAATCCTCCTCGCCGCCGAGGAGATCAAGGACTTCGTGCAATTCTCCGTACACGACACCGGCCGCGGCATTGAGGCCGAGCGCCTCGGCACTCTCTTTGACCGCTTCAACGCCTTCTCGGATAAAGGCACCGGCCTCGGCCTCGCGCTCGTGCGCCGCCTCGTCGAATCCCACGGCGGCCAAATCGCCGTCGAAAGCCGCCTCGGCCAGGGAACCACCTTCCGCTTCACCCTTCCCGTCTCCACCGTCGCCGCGCCGCACCATCCCGTGGAGGTCGGCTGACCCATGGCTGAGCTCCATCTCGAACAGGCCCCGGAGCCCGCCAAGCTCCGCATTTACATCGGCGCGGCGCCCGGCGTGGGCAAAACCTACCACATGCTCGAGGACGCCCACCTCAAGCGCAACGAGGGCGTTGACATCGTCATAGGCCTCATCGAACCCCACGGCCGCAAGGAAACCGCCGACCAGATCGGCGACCTCGAGATCGTCCCCCAGCGCGTCATTCCCTATCGCGGCGTCGACCTCAGCGAGATGGACGTCGAGGCCATCCTCCACCGCCGCCCCCACACCGTCATCGTCGATGAGCTTGCCCACACCAACGTCCCCGGAAGCAAGCGTCACAAACGCTACGAAGATGTCCTCGAACTGCTCGACGCCGGCATCAACGTCATGACCGCCGTCAACATCCAGCACCTTGAGACCCTCAACGACGCCGTCAACCGCTCCGCCAACATCACCATCCGCGAAACCATTCCTGACAGCGTGATCCGCCGCGCCGACGAGGTCGTCAACGTCGATGTCACTATTGAGGAGCTTCGTTCACGCCTCCGCGCCGGCAAAATCTACCACCCGGACCAAGTCGAGCAGTCCCTCGCCAACTTCTTCCGCAAGGGCAACCTCAACATGCTCCGCGAGCTCTCCCTGCGCACCACCGCCGAGCAGGTCTCCAAGCGCGCAGCCGAGTATCGCCGCACCCAGGGCCTCGAACAGGCGCCCGTCCCCGAAAAAGTCATGGTCTGCCTCAGCACCCGCCCCGGCACCGAACGGCTTCTCCGCATCGGCGCGCGCATCGCCGGACGCCTCGCCACCAACTGGTACGCCGTCTACGTCACGCAGCCTGAGCAGAACCGCAGCCACGTGGACCCTGAAGCCCAGCAGCGCCTCGAAGACTACCTCCGCATGGCGCGCGACCTCGGCGCAAACGTCGTCACACTCAACGACACGAACGTCTCCGATGCGCTCGTCCGCTTCGCGCAGCAGGAAAACATCTCCCACGTCGTCTTCGGCCAGGCAGTCCGCTCCCGATGGGACATTCTCCTCCGCGGCTCCGTCCTCAACCGCTTCCTCCGCGATGTCCGCGACGTCACCGTCCAGGTCGTCCCCATGGAAAAGCCCCTGCGCCGTTAGCTTCGCACCCCCGAACGCCTCACTTCTCCATCCGCACTTCCAGCCCGATCTCTTCTTCCGCGATCTCCACGCGATCCCACCCGGCCTGCGCCAGCATCCTTTCGAACTCCACCCTCGTATACGCGCTCTTCACCAGGAATTTCTTGAAGACCGCCATTGTCATCCAGCGATTCACCCGCGAAAGCTTCAGCCCGTTCACATACCCTTCAATCCCCTGCTGTGTCGCATCGCGCCGCAGGTCGATCAGCACGCCCTGCCCGCCCGGCTTCAACACACGCCGCATCTCTCGCAGCGCGCCCACCGGATCGGCAAAGTTCTTGAACGCCGCCCTGCACAGCAGAAAATCAAAGCTCTCGCTCGCAAGTGGCATCTTCGACGCGGACCCCTGCCTGAACTCCACCTTCACCCCCGCCTCGCGCGCCTTTTCCGCCGCCATCTTCACAAACGTATGGCTGATGTCCAGTCCCGTAATCGCATACCGTCCGCGCTTCGCCAGCTCGATGCAGAAATACCCTGGCCCCGGCGCAACCTCCAGCACCTCGCTTCCCTCCCGCAGCTCCCCGCGCACTCGCTCGGCCAGCTCCTCATACTCGTGCATCATCTCGCCCGTATTCGCCGCATACCACTTCGCCATCACTCCTTCAATCGCACGATCTCCGTGCACCTTCGGCATCGCCAGTATCGTCATCGCTCTCCTCCTTCCATTTTTGGGCGCAAAAGGGCTCCCGTTGCTCCAAACGTCGCCGGAACCCTCCTGCCCTGATTGTCTCGTTTCGGTTTTCTCGTTTCGAATTGCGGCTACCTTCCACCCCTCACTCGCAGAAGACCCGCACCTTCACTGAATCCCCGTCCTTGCCGTCCACGTCCACCGTCAGGTCGTCCAGGTGATCCACCAGCTCTTCCAGATTTTCCGGCTTGATCTGCGAAAGCGTCACTGGGATTCCGTGCCTCAGGAACGCCTCATCAAGCTGCCCGTGCGCCTGCGCTGGAATCAGGCTCGCCAGCCGAACTCCCGCGCGCAGCAGTTGCATCGGCACCCGCACGTTCACCGTCGTCCCGCCCTTAAGCCCCGTCATCTGCTCGTCGGCCTCCACCAGCACCCGCAGATACTTCGGCTTCGCCTTCGACACTTCGCCGCGCCCTCCGCTGCCTTCGGTCCCGCCCGCCGCCGGCTCCATCGCCGCCAGCAGCCGCTCCGCTTCCTCCGCCGTCAGTTTTCCCGCTGCCAGCATCTCTAAAATCTGCCGCCGATTCTCACTCATCGCCATCCTCCCATCCAGTGCATCACCGTCTTCACCGCTCCCGTCAACGTCTGCACGCTCTCCGGCGCCGACCGCACTCCGTGCAACTCCACCAGCGCCGTTACCGCAACATATCCCGCCACAATCCACGCCGTCTCCCGGCCTTCCCTGCACGCGGCCAGCAGCCGCTCGGCCTCCGTCGCCGTAATCCGGCCCATCGCCAGCAAAAGCCAAATCGCGCCCCGATCGCCCTTCATCGCCCCTCTCCTCACACAATCCGAACCGTCACGCGGTTTCCATCCGCGCACACCCGCACATCCGTTCCCGGCAAACTCACCATCAAGCCCCACAGCGTCGCAATCGTCCGCCACGCATTCACCCTCCCCACCGCGCACACCGCCGCCACCACCAGCACAATCAGCGGAGAAAGCAGCACCAGCGGAATCCACAGCAGAAACAGCGGCAGCCACAGCCCAATCCGCCGGCCGCCATGCCACTCCACACGCACATACGCCAGAGTCGGAGTCATTGCAGCGCCTCCAGTTCCTTGATCGCCTCAGCCGCCGTAATCTCTCCGTTCTTCAGCCGCTCCAGCACCTCGCTCCGCCCCGGCGCCGGATTCACCTCCACAAATTCCAATAGCCCCGCAATCCGGTTCAGCCGCGCCTTGATCGTCGGATAGCTCACTCCGAAAACCTGTTCCATCTCCTTGATCGACCCATGCGACCGCAAAAACGCCGTCACGAAAATCTGGTCCTCCAGGCTCAGCCGCGCCAGTTGCGGCAGCGTAAACTCCCCCTCAATCACAACCTGCTTCTCCGGAATCCGCACCCGCTCCACCACCAGCGCCGACCCCTGCGCCATCCGCAGCAGGTCCTGCCACTCCGATGCCGTCTTTGCCCTTTCCGCCATGTGCGCGCCTTGCCGCTTTCTCAACAATATGGAGAACTATAATTCAGTTAATCAATGTTTTCAATAGAAAATATCAATTATTTTAATTTTATAGACAAACGCGCAGATTGGCGAACCTGCCAGCCGCGCAGTCTTTTCCGCATAAAGCCCCTTCCACGGCCCACATCCCGCCTGTGTTAGCTTGGTAGCAGCGGCATTCGTCCGAGCTCGTAGCTCAGTTGGTAGAGCAACGCCCTTTTAATCCGATTTTGCCCTTAAAATCGAAGATCAAGCGAAACAGCAGGTTACGCACATATTGTCATTAAATTCATATACATACATGCTTACTTGAGCTTGCATTTCGACGCACCAAGACGCACGAAATTCGGTACAGAGTGGCTACAAAATGGCTACTAGGAATCAGGTGCAGCAGGGTGCAACGCGCTTCGAAAACGGAACTGACAACGACCTGCGCCGTCGTCCTTAGCTGAGGGATCATGGGCCTACAGGTATCCGGTTAACAGGGGAGTCATCAACCGTGGAGCACCCGTGTTATCAACGGAGTCATTCACCGGCGTTGCCGACCCACAAGGGATGAAACGGTGTTGCGGTTCCCGTAGTAGAGTGTTGAGGCGTCATTGGCACAGAGGTCGTTCTTTTCTTGGTGCGAGCGAGCCCGCAACGGAGTCGGACCCGGTACCCTTGAGCACCCCGAATTATGCCACGGGCGGGCAACAGCCTCGGAGCACGCTTCTTAGTATTCTCAGATAGGGGTTCCACGCCGACGGCGCATGAGGAGGAGATCCTCCCCTCGAATTCCCGGATTGCATCGAGGAGTTGCGCAAGGGCGTTCAGCAGTCCAAAAGTGACCGAAGGACCGGTAGCCCCTGACCGCGAACGAGTTCCCTGCTTCGCATCACCATTCCACTACCTCCTCGCTGCCTAGGTCGTCCGCCGGTGCCGCAGCCCACGGTTGGCTCAGCACGGCCGCCCGTCGGGAATCAGCGCGGCGATCCGTTTCGGATCTCCCCACAGAACCCGGTAGCGCACCTCCGGCATCCTGTCCACCTGGTCACGCTGCCCCAAGGGCACCTACTACATCGACTACACCAATCCTTTGGGCAAGCATGTGCGTACAGCAGTCGGCGCACTGGCAGCCGAGGCGCAGGCGGCAAGATTGCGTAAGGAAGCCGAACTTCGCGCTATCGCTCAAGGCCTCAACGTCACTTCCGACGAGGACCGTGTCGGGGACGGAGCGAAGCGTTCGATTGAGCTTGCAGTTGCTGAGTTCCTGCAAGAGGTTCAGCTGACCAAAGACCCGAAGACATATCGCGGCTACGATGTTGCTCTCTCCTATTTCAGGGAGTCCTGTCCCAAGGTTCACCTCGAATCGATCGACAGAAAGGACCTGCTGAAATTCACCGCATTCCTAAAGAAGGAGAAGAAACAATCGCCACGTTCGGTCCACAACAAATTTGCCTGTCTGCAGACCTTCCTGGCGGCAAATGGTCTGCCAAAGTTGATTGCGAAAACCGACCGCCCAAAGTTCGTCAAACAGGAAGTCGAAATTTACGAGCACGGTGAACTGGAGAGCCTTTTCAAGTTTTGTTCCCGATACCACCTCACTCTTTATAAATTTCTGCTCATGACCGGCCTGCGAACAGGAGGCAATGTTCTGCGTCTGGAATGACGTCAACCTGAACGCGAGCACAATCAATATGCGCTGGAAGCCGCAGTATGACTTTGCACCAAAGGCCTACCGAGAGAGAGAGGTATCGGTTGTGAATCAACCTGCTCTCCACGGTTCGCCGCATCTCCGCCGATTTCGTTCGAACCGAGGCTACCACCTTACTGTCGGCCCGCTCGATCCAAAATCATCCGCACCAGGTTCACGCTGTGGGAGACCACGGCGGTGAGACGGGGAGAGGGGCGGCTTATATCGGCGTCCCGGGCGAGGCGAACGGCCGCTATGATCGCCGCGGCAATGACCAGAGTTGATTTCATGCGCGTCTGCTCCTGCATTTGCTCCGCATATGCGGCAGCCGTCGGAGACGAGACGTCCGGCAATGAAGAAGAGGAGGAAGGCGATGAAGACGATGATCAACGATATGGCGTCGCGATGGCGGAATCGGGTACCCCGACGGGAGAAGCAGGGTACCAGGACGAATGAAGTTTGTCCCCACTGTGGTGCGCAGCTTACCCCATCTCGGCTGTCGCTTCGAGAGATGGTCCTCGCAGCCATTTGCGGAAGCCTGCTGCTATTGATACTCGTGCCGGCAGGTTGGATGGCCGAACAGTGGATTGAGACTCAAGGGCATCGAATCCTAGCCCGCATGACCTGGCGCGAGCCGCTCGATAGCTGGAGTTTGTGAAACATTCGGGCGACGAGTGCCCCCAATGCGTGGACAGAATGAGGCAAGTCGCCCGATTGCCTATTCTTGCTCGCCTCGTGCTGTGGGCAGCAGACCGTGCCCGATGTAGCTTCGTGACTATTGCCTGATCTGCTCAGTTCGCCTTATTCCGCCTTATTCGGTTCACCCTCCAGTTTCGGCGCTGCGGCCAGAAACCACACGGCTCCTCATCCATGCTCGCGAGAATCGATCAGCCCAAGCCTCTTCAAATGAAGCAGATCATCGCGCAACGTACGGTCAGCAGCAGTGGGATCGATCTGAGTGCGGATATTGGCAAACTGGCGTTCTCTCCCACCAGCGACGGCCTGAAGAATCTGACGCGAGCAACCTTGCATGGCTTTATCGCTGCATCGGTCGAGCCCGGCAGCACGGTGCGGACGGATGGCTTCAAATCCTATTTGGGGCTGGACGGTTATGTCCACCAACGTCACGTGCAGACAGAACAGCCAGAAGAAGAACACGTGCTGCCTCGTGTGCATCGCGTCATTGGACTACTGAAACGCTGGTTGATGGGAACACACCAAGGCGCGGTGTCGGCCGAGCATCTGGACGATTATCTCAACGAATTCACATTCCGCTTCAACCGCCGCACCTCGGCGTCACGCGGCAAACTATTCTATCGATTGGCACAACAAGCCGTTCAGACTGAGCCTGTTCCGTTCGCAAAACTAGAGCCTGTTATTAACTTTGTCCCTGTGTTTGCAAAGGGATAGGTATTGCGCGGTGTCTGACTGACGATGGTTTCATGGGGAATCGGGATCGGCGCAGCTATCAGACGGATGTGACCGACGAGGAATGGTCCTTTGTGGCGCCGTATCTGGCGCTTTGCCGCGAGGACGCTGGGCAACGAGAGTATTCGTTGCGGTCCGTCTTTAACGCACTCCGCTACATTGCCAAGACGGGCTGCCACTGGCGCATGCTGCCGAACGATCTGCCGCCCTGGCCAGTGGTCTATCAGCAGATGCGCCGGTGGATGGACGCCGGTTGTTTCGAGACGATGGTTGAGGATCTGCGCACTTTGTTGCGCGAGTACGCTGGCCGGAAAGGGCAACCGACAGCCGTGATTCTCGACAGCCGTACACTGCAATCGACGCCGGAGTCGGGCGCGCGGGCCGGATACGATGGGGCCAAACGGCGCAAAGGCTCGAAGGTGCACGCGGCGGTAGATACGCTGGGCCACCTGCTGGCATTGCATGTGACGGCCGCCGACCAGCAAGATCGCGCACAAGTCGAAACACTTGCTGCGGCGGTGCAGGAAATTACCGGCGAGAACGTGGAGTTGGCTTACGTCGACCAAGGCTACACGGGTGAAAACGCTGCCATGGCTGCGGAAAAACACGGCGTCCAACTGGAAGTCGTCAAACACACCGAAGCCAAGCGCGGCTTCGTCCTCTTGCCGCGCCGCTGGGTCGTCGAGCGCAGCTTTGCCTGGGCAGCACGATTTAGAAGGCTGGCAAGGGACTATGAACGACTGGCCTCAACGCTGGCTGCACTGCACTATCTCGCATTCGCATGCCTGATGCTCGCAAACCTGGTAAAGACATTCGCGCAAAGTTCATAACAGGCTCTAGCAAACCAGCTTACATCCCTCAGTCTGGCTCTACTTGGCTCTCCAACACATGGTTTTGGGTGGCTACACTGGCGGACTCAGCCGTTCGAGCGTGCGAGAATGATCCACGAGCTCTTTCTCCACCAATGGGAACCCCTCTAGTCACGCCGACCATCAGGCCAACCGCGGCCACGCTGACGCTCGAACAAGCGTTGGATTTACTCGAAGGCTCCTTCAATGAGTTCGCGACCGCGGTTACTCAAGACCGGTACGCATTCTGGCTAGGTTCCGGGATCTCAAGAGACAGAGTTCCGCCACTCCAAGGAGTGGTCATCAAAGTCATCGATTATTTGCAGTCGCGCATCTCCGCTCATGACCCAAACTGCCGCTTCCGAGCCACTCTCGAAGAAATGTTGGGCCTCATAGGGTTCTCAGACGAGGATCGCCGCCGGAACGACATCCGCCAGCAGATAGCGTCTTGGCCCGATCGAGACAGCATCGCGGACAGGCTCACATTGCAATATTCGCGGATGACAATGTTCCCGTTCCCGGAGAAGGGCCCGACTTTTTACTCTGGGAGGCAGTTGGTCTGCCCGATGTTTTGTACCAGCGAGATTGTTAGTGTAGCGTAGCGGAATTGATACTCAACCCGTCGCCGTAGTCGGGGGTGTGGAAAAGTGGTAAGCGCCCTTTGCTTTCCACTTTTCCATGCCCCCGAGGAGCTTCGGTCAGCCATGCAGCCGGCGCCGGTGGCTTGTATCCCAGCGACGAGTGTGGTCTGACGGTGTTGTAGTGGACGCGCCAGCGTTCGGCCAGCACGCGCAGCTCTTTCATCGAGTAGAAGATTTCTCCGTTCAAGAACTCATCCCGCAGCTTCGAGTTGAAGCTCTCGCAGTAGCCGTTCTCCCATGGAGAGCCGGGTTCGATATACAGCGTTTGCGCCCCTGTTGCAGCCAGCCACTTGCGCAGATCCCGGGCCACGAACTCCGGGCCATTGTCGGAGCGAAGGTGCTCCGGTACGCCCTTGATCACCATCACGTCGGCCAACGCGTTGATCACTCGGGCGCTCGACCAACTCCGTTCGCAACGGATCATCAGGCACTCCCGGGTGTGCTCGTCGATCAGGTTCAGCATCCGCGCCGTGCGACCGTCCTCCGTCTTGGCGCTCACGAAGTCGTAGCTCCACACATGGTTCTTGCGCTCCGGCCGGAGCCGAACGCACGATCCATCGTTGAGCCACAACCGTCCACGCGGTTTCTGCTTCTGTGGAACCTTCAGCCCTTCGCGACGCCAGATGCGCTCGACTCGATCCTTGCCAACATGCCAGTCCGCCCGCTGCAACAGCGCCGTGATGCGTCGGTAACCGTAGCGTCCGTACTGGCTGGCCAGTTCTATGATGGCTTGCGTGAGTCGATCTTCGTCTTCGCGCTGTGTCGATTGATAGCGCTGCGTGCCGCGTGGCTGGTTCACCAGTTGGCACGCTCGCCGTTCACTCATCCCATGCTCACAGGCATGGTCTACCGCAACGCGTCGTCGTTCAGGGCTTAGAAGTTTCCCGAGGCGATGTCCTTCAACACCAGCTTGTCCAGGCTCAGGTCTGCAACCAACCGCTTCAGCTTGGCGTTCTCCTGCTCCAACTCCTTCAGCCGCTTCGCCTGGTCCACTTTCAAACCGCCGTACTCCTTGCGCCAGCGGTAGTAGGTCTGCTCCGTGATCCCAGCTTCGCGGCTCGCTAACGGGTGCGTCTTTCCATTCGCCACCGCTACTTCGATCTGTCGCAGAATGTTCACTATCTGCTCAGGTGTGTGCTTTCTGGCCTTGCCCATTCCATGCTCCTTCCATACCAGTTTGTCTCACTCCCACTGGTACAGAACTTGCCGGGCACTCCAATTGTCACGCAGGCAGTTCACCAAGGAGTTCAAGCTGGCCGCTGTACGGCGGCTGGAAGCAGGCGTTTCACTAGCCGAGGTGGCACGTGGGTTGGAAGTCAGCCCCAACGTGTTGGATCGTTGGCGGCGCGAGTTCCGTCAGGCGCCCGGGAACGCATTTCCCGGCAATGGGCACAACAGGTACTTCAGACCTCGAAGCGGAAGATCCGCCCATCGGGGCAGGCGCAGATTGCGTCCGAAGACTCTTCGGCCGAGCTTCCACAGGTACTCCGAGAGTGTTCCCACCGGGCACAGCCAGGCACAGAAGGCCTTCTTCAGCAGAAGGCTCATGAGAAGGTAGGCCATGAACAAGAACATGGCCGCCGGATGGATGGAAGGTACACGCCCGGTCAGCAGCAGGTATTTGGAGTTCATCAGGCCGGCGATGGGTAGCCAGCCTTCGACCCCGCCAGGGCGAGGCACATAGAGGCTCTATGCGCGCCACCGTTCTCCTGCACAGCTCCCGATTCCGTGGTTGGCTCCATCACTATCGCCCCTGAGGTCTTGCTCCTCCTGCTTGTACCAACATCCACGGCTCCTACTCAATCAAATGTGCGAAAAATAGCCTGCGTTATCAGATGATGGTTGGTGGAACACGCTCCACCGAAGATGATTCGATGATGTCGCGCTTTAGGCTTTGGTCTCCAAACCTCCACCACTAAGCGCTGCTCATCGCAACGGGCAGGAGTATTTTGCCCTTGACAATGCCTTTGCCCTTATCGATGGTACAAAAGGCGCCGGGCACTCCACCCTGCTCAAGCCGCGGCCGCAATGGCTCGATTGGAGCACCTCCACTCCATGATCACCTTGGATGAGGCGGTTGAGATACTGACCGGAAAGAAGCCCTCGCTCTCAAACTTGTACAGGTGGGCCAATTTAGATGGACAAAGTGGGCCAATTTAGACGAGCGAACCCAGCAGCGGGACGGCGGATGGCTACGAGGCCGAAGATGGTGATGTATATGTAGCAGATGGCCGGGATAATGAAGGCCGGATGCAGGCCGATGCGGTCGGCGAGCACGCCGGTACCCAGAGGAATCAGTGCGCCGCCGATGCTGGCCATGAGCATCAGGCTAGCCCCCTTGCTGGTGAGCGGGCCGAGGTTCTGAATGCCGAGGGTGAAGATCGATGGCCACATGATGGAGTTGAAGAATCCGACGAAGAGCAGGGCATACATGGCAAAGTGGCCGTATGTGAGGAGGGAGATCATGACGAGCGCAAAAGCGCCGATAGCCGCTATGCTGAGCACTGGGCCAGTACGCACGCGTTGCAGGATAGCCGAGCCGAGGAAGCGTCCGATCATCGCGCCCCCCCAGTAGACCATAAGAAACTTCGCGGCGACGGACTGAACAAGTCCACCGATATTGGGCAAGCCCATATAGTTGACCAGGAGGCTGCCGATGGTGACCTCTGCGCCGACGTAGGTGAAGATGCCGAGGGTGCCGGCGATGAGCCAGGGGTGGTGCCAGATGCTGTCGGGTTTGGCGAGCGCTTCGGCGAAGGAACCGGAGCGGAAGTCCTGGGTGAGCTCGGTCATGCCGGTCTGCGGCTTGAGCTTGGTGAGCGCCAACGCTATGGCGAGGAAGAACAGTATGAACGTGATGCCGATGTATGGCAGGCGGACGGTGGAGGCCTGCGCGGCGCGGTAGGCCTGGCGCTCGATCTCGGGCATGGACACAAGGCCCTTGGCCGTAATAACGGGAACAGCGTTGTGCAGGATCAGCACAGAACCGAAGAACGGCGCGATGAAGGTGCCGACGGAGTTGAAGGCCTGCGCGAGGTTGAGGCGGCTGGAGGCGGTCTTGGGAGGGCCGATGACCGTGACGTAGGGATTGACGGCAACCTGCACTACGGTTATGCCGGCGGCGAGGATGATGAGCGCACAGATAAAGATAGAAAATTGCGCGAGGTTGGCGGCTGGGATAAAGCCAGCCGCGCCGATGGCCATGATGATGAGGCCGACGACCATCGTCTTCTTGTAGCCAATTTTCTCGACGAGTGCTCCGCCGGGGTAGCTGAAGACAAAGTAGGAAGTAAAGAACGCGAACTGCACGGTGAGGACTTCGGCATAATTGAGCGCAAAGATGCTCTTAAGGTGTGGAATGATAATGTCATTGAGGCAGGTGAGGAACCCAACCATGAAGAAGAGCGCGGTGGCGACGCTCATGGCGCGCGTGTCGGTCTTCATGTGCGTGTTGCCGGCATAACCTGATGCACTGATGTTGCGGATAGGAACGGCCAAGGAGGAACTCCTTCATTCAGAGAGGTCTAGGGTGCGAGAGCAGGCTCGCATCACGGGTAACTTCCTTGAAGCGATTGTGGCTGAATCTGCGTTCTGATGCAGCACGATCGTCTGCGAGAGCATGCAAAGTTATCGGACGGCATGCTGGGAGAGCCAGTGGGGTTTGGTCCGGGACGAGCCGGAAACTTTTGTGCCAATGACGGAATGGGTCCTCCAAAGTGCCATTGAGTACTGGATTGTGAACGTTCGAGGAAGCTCTGGACGATGTACCGGTTCCATCGCAACTGTTGTTTCTTCACCATCCGTTTCGCGACGATCTCATTGACCTCCGACTCGACGAACCCGGTTGAGATACGTTGCCCGTCACAATCCAACGCTTTGCCGGCAACGACCTCCAAGCTTCGTTCCGGCCGCTGGTGTCGAGTTCTAACGTATCCATCATCGAAGCCGACCAATTCCTTTTCAACTGGTCAGGAGTACGGTACTGAATCAGCCACTGTACTTGCTTTTCTTTGTCCCGAGGCAGCAGATACCCGAAGCCCTAAGGACGATGGCGATGTGACCTTGATTTCTGTCCAGCCGTCGCAAAGATATCCTTGTGCGCCGCGGCCAAGACCCGTTGCTGGCAACATGCTGTTGAACCCGCGCGGTTACGCTTTGCTTCTGCAGGCTTGCAAACAACGCTTTGCCCTCAGTTATCGCCAATCCCACGGTAGCCACAGAGACTTCCTCCGCCCGCTCGATCATGCCCACCTCGCGTTCGACGGGGCTACCTCGAACCACCTCAACTACTAGATCTCTGACCGCTTGTTGTTGTACTAATTTGGGTGCCCCATCTGTCCGGCGTAGTTGTCCTTGCCGCAAGGGTGGGAGACACAAAATCACACGGTCAGAGATCTAGTACCGTGACCGCGTAGATTTGTGGTTTCCCAGGTCTCAAAAGCGAGACTTGGGAAATCCAATATCATCGGTACGATTACAAATACACCAGGTCATGGTACTAGTTTGATTGTCCATTTCATCTCCGGAGATTAACCCACCCCCACAACTTTTCACATTCTTGCCGCAAAACACCTCAATGCGCAGCCAACTGTCCTCGCTTCGCAAAAGCGGGCAGCCGATAGGGATCGGCCAGAGGTTTGTACCTCTGAATAGACACGGCATCCAAGGTAAGTTTCGGCGTAGGTTGGCCAGTTGCCACCTTGAACACCAAAAGGTGACTCCCTCTAGAGAGATACACTTGCCAGCCGGGATACCAGGAAATGGGCGGTATAATGTCGCCGCCGCCGACGTAATCATTGTCGCGAGTGATATGGTCATCCATGTTATATCCGGCGTCGTTCTCCAGTTCTGCTTTCTTTCCGTCGATGAAGAGCTCCAGTTTGCGCGCCTCTTTGCCTGAATTTGCTGATAAGCGGATGTAATAGTTGCTATCTTCAGGGACATTGGCGGTGAATTCAATTTGCGGTGTTTCGCCGTCAATTGTCTCCAGAAGCTCGTGGCTATAAGTTCCACCCGCGCTCGGTCGTTTCTTGACGTTATGGGTTGCCGTCGCCTGTTCGGCGGTAAGAACGACGGAATTAATTGGCTTGACTGGCGCTAACGGATAAACAGATGTTACAAATGTCTGTACTTCCTCTTCGGTGTAATCGTAGTGATTTTCCGAGAGAAGCTTGCCCTCGGAATCGCGGATCGTCAAATCCGCGAAGAATCCTCCTGGCACATGCCATACATCTCCCGCCTCGTCCCTGTTTAATACAGAAACTACGGAATCCGGCGGGAGATCGAATATCCGGGATAAGTTCCGGATGACCTTGCCATCGCGCGAGGTCAAGCGGTAAGAGAGTTTAGCCCCCTTCCAGGACCGGAACCAGTAATCGTTCACAACGCGCACATCCTTGGCCCCGTGGAAATCGAAGAACAAGATGGGCAGCACCGCGCGATTTGCGGCCTGCACAGCATAATAGGCAGGCTTCGGGCGCCCGGTAAACGTCACCACGGAGCCGGAGAAGCCGAGTGGAAATGCGTCGTCGAAACGGCAATTGATCAGAGAGGTAGAAGGCGCAAATCGCTGAGCCCGTGCATTTTCATATTGGGATTGCTGGTATTGGGCAAACCAACGAGCAGTGGGCTTTATTTTTGCGAGAATGTACTGCATGATCTTCTCTTTCGGCCACTCCTCCGGCCCTGAAGTATCGAGAAAGAAAGGGCCGTCTTCCAACCGATAAGAGTTGAAGTTGTCCCACAAGGGCGCGGCGGAATCAAAAGGCAGAAAATCGTCTCCGGTAATTTCCCTAATACTCTCTTCTGGGGCTATGCTGTACGCCCCTGTTTCACTCACAAAACCCAACGAGAGGCCGATCCATAAAGGGGTGCGCCGGCGAAGAGAATGTTGGAACGAAGTTGGATAGATGTGTATAGATTCACCTACGCCAGAGGAAAGTGAGACAGGCCGGGTGCCATCTTCCTCATTAATTATAGATGTGACCCGATCGGAAAACTCCGGCTGTCCACCCTCGTTCCATGATGACCAGCCCACTACGGACGCGTGTGAACGCGTTTGGTCCACTGTTTCGCGCACCACCTTCTTAATGTCTTGCCGGATTACTTCGGTCCGTGAATATCCCCACTGCAACGGCATCTCCTGCCAGACCATCATTCCCATCTCGTCGCACAAATCATAGAAATCAGGTGAAGACTGATGGGCTATTAAGCGAATAATGTTGAGGTTCGCATCCTTTTGCATCTGGATCCGCTGCGCGTAACCCGTGCGGTCCATGAGCGATCTCCAGTGAATGTCGTCATTTACCATGCCTTTAAGGAAGATGCGGTGATGGTTGACCAGAAGATACTGTCCTTTTTCGTTGAATTCGATCTGCCGCAGTCCTACGTGGATATACCGCCTATCGAGCACCTGGCCGTTCTGGAGTACTTCCACCTTCAGAATATGGAGATAGGGTTCTCCCTGTTGCCAGGGATACCAGAGCAGCGGGTCATCCACGCTCAGCCCTAGTTCCACGGGAATCTGCGCCGTTGTCAGTTTGACAATGGCCGCGGCGGTAAAGCTGCGCGGTGTTATCCCCGGTCGCTTCGGCTCAAGAAGGGTGGCGCGCACTTCAACTGTCCCCGACGATGCGGTGTTTTCCAGGGAAAGGAGCACCTGCACATCGGCATGCTTGAGGTTTTTGCTGAGCTTGGTTTTTGCCCAAAGATCGTCGATGCCCACATCACCCTCGGCGCGCAGGAAAACCGATCGGTAGATGCCACCCATCGAGCCGTCTTGTCCGTAGGGTATGATGAGGTCATCCACGCTGTTCCCTTTGATGATAGTTTTCTCTTTTTCATAGCCCGGATCGATTGGGCTATCGACACGAACAACGAGGAGATTAGATGCGCCTTTGTGCAGAAGCGAGGTAACATTCATTTTGAAAGAAGTGTAGGCCCCGATGTGCCGCCCCACGTAAACCCCATTCAGCCAGATACGCGCATCATAATCAACGGCGCCAAAGTTAAGTTTCGCAACAGAACCTGGAAACGACGCTGGCACCTGGATTGTGCGGCGAAACCAGACCACGCCGTTGTAATTCAGCCCTTTCACAAACCACTGTGAAGGTACCGCCATCGTCTTCCATTGGGAAGCGTCGTAAGCCGGGCTGAAATATTGTCTGCGAATCCCCTCATTCCCCGGGTCAGTGGCGTAGAGCCATTCACCGTCAAGCGATAGCTCGCGGGACCTGTCTGTCAAGGTATCAAGTGCGGACGGTTTTGCTGGTGGCGTGTCCGCAGGATATGGCCTAACCATCTTGCCGTTGTAGACCAGAGGATTCATTCGCGGACCGTATTGCTGCAAGGTAACGGCCGCCAACATCAGCATCGTCCTGGGGCGGGTGCAGCGAAATTCGACTGACTGGATCGGCCAGTTGGGATGGCCTAGGCGATGGGAGAAGAACATGAACTGATCTTCGGCTTCCACGTGGGCCATCTCATCCAGGTGGTAGGTGAGCTCACCGGGCTTTGGCTCATGCGGCTTGAGTCCAACAATAAATTGTGCATTAGGAACAAAATTCCCATAGCGCATATCGGCGACGTTGTTGCCTGCAACCAATGGAACATTTTCGGTCTTACCGTTTTCGTAGTGGATTACATACTGGCCCACAGGCGTTTCCAAATCAGGCGTAGTGGGGAAACCCGTCCCGACGTTCCCAATGAAATGCAACTCCTCTCCGGCATAGCCGCCCATCGGTATAACCACCTCCGATGGAAGCTCCTTAAGAACAGGCGGCACGAGAAAATGGCCCTTTGCTTCGAACTCGTAGATCGTAGGAATCTTCTTGGCGTCCGCGGGCTCGCGGAGATCCAGGTAAATTCCCTTCGCTTCTATCTGGGGGACTGGAAATTCGTGCAATGGTCGGCCAACGTTATGTTCTTCGCCGACTGAGGCAATTTCTTTCAGCGACCCATCTGGCAGGATTAGTCCCACTGAATAATCTCGCAGAGCGTCTTCAGGGTCTGCGAGGGAGAGGATGCGGATCATATTTACGCGCGCACCGGAAACGAAGGCAATGGAGATTCTGGCATTTGGTTTCCCGTCTGATGGTGACCATCCTGTAGTGATGTCGCCATCGTTCAAGTTATTCACCTCCCCTCCGTGGCTATCCGCGTGTGTTTCATTGGTGGCCTCGTCCTTCGAATGGGCTCCCGTTCTTGCAATGCCTTCGCTGGCCTCGCCGCCGACTTCCATGCTGGAAATATCATCCCCTACTTCCGGGCGCCAGCCAGGCCCCGCCACGCGGACAGCCCCACTGCCTGCTGGATACCAGAAGGGCACACCTAACCTTCTCCAAACATCCTGCCGAAACGAAGTGAAGTTATAGTCACCCGTCTTATAAAGATCAAAAGACGGGGAATTATTCAACTTCTTGAGATTGGCGCACCGGAACCCGCCGATTTTCAGCAAGCCGTTTTCGGCCTGCTGAGCAACAGCCGTCCCCGTGTTGAAGGCTAACGTGGCCAGCACGACAAAAATAAAAAGACGTTGTAGGGGCTTCAATACCCCTTCGCTTCTCCTGTACTGCCCCATCTCGCATCTCCCGTCGGTTTTCATTTAGATCCTCCTGCTCCTGCGTAAGCTGGCCCGCCAGTCCGTAGTGGTACTGTACTTAGGAAGCTACCCCGCTTCGGCCAAAATCCGCCCTGATCGTTGTCGCGACTACGCCTTAATGACTTTCGGCTTCACGCCACACAAGCTTTGGGGCGTCTCGAAGAAGATCTGGCGAGCGGTGGCGAGCGCCATCTCCTCGTCGTATTGTCCCTGGGAAATTTTCCGCGCCAGGACATTGGCCAACTGCTTGCGGATCATGACTGCCTTGGCATAAGACCAGTCGGCGCAATAAGCGTCGGAAAGAAACCCGATCTGCTTATTCACTGGGAGCATGTCCAAGCGCGTTTCCATAATCTGGCGAATGAATAGGGGGAAAAAATTGTGCCACCAATAAGCCGCCAGAGAGAAGTTCGGCAGCTCGCGGCATAAGGTGCAGAGCGTCTGGTTGGCGTGCAAACTTGCAATATGGCATTGAAAGTTGAGCTTTGGGTGGCGAGCGATCAGATCGCCCAATTGGCTCAATGTGGTCTGGCGAATGCGGCTGGCCGTTTCGAAGGGCAACGGGTCTGCACCCAGCGAGAACTGGAATAAGAACCCCTCATGTTGCTCCTCAAGCCGCTGCATATACTGCTCGATAACATAGTTGGCGTAGATGTCGCGTTCCCCCGGACCCGCCTGCGCGCGCCGCTCGAGAGCCTTACTCATCTCCGCATCGGTTACCTGACGATAATCAAAGTCGGTGGAAAAATGCTGGGCCGTATTGAGAATCTGGGCATAGGGCGTCACGGCACAGTAGTGATCGAGGCAGTCGTGCACATCCTTTAGCGTCTGGATGGGCCGGGGCACGGAGGGCCGCACACCCAGCGTCACGGGGATAGGCGGCTCCGGCGCCTGGGCAGTCCACGTACGTTCCAGCTCATATAACGCCGTGTCAAACTCACCCCACTGGCCGCGTGAGAAGAATGCCCACTCCAGGCTGTACTGTAACAATTCTTCGCACTCCCCGTTGCGGCCGCGCCAGAGTTCGGTCACGGTGCGCTGAATTCCTGCGCGGTCCAGAGTCTGGACGGCCCATGCCTTGCCTGCACGCTCCCTGATCAAGCCATCAAGCTTGCGCCAGTTGGCTGCAGTAACCGGCTCCGTCCAGTCATAGAGGTCCTTGAGGATGATGCGCACCATCCAGGAACAGGAGGTGTTTTGAATCCTGGGCAGATAGGGAATGGCTTGTTCCAACCTGGCATGCGACTCCTCAATCGGGGGCATCTCATTGAGCCGGGCGCCGTTGGGGCAGCCCGCTGAGTAAAGGTCGCTGATGACCATATGGTAGAGGAGGATGTCATCGAGGCCTCGCGCCGAGAGGTGCGCCGCGTCAAGGTGTGTGTGTGCATCCAATAGGGGAATTTCCCGGAGGGCCTCTTCGAGACGGTTTATAAGTTCTGCAGTATTCATACAAATCTCCTTCAACAGGTTCTTGTCATCAAGCGGTTGACGTCTTCGGTGGTGGGAAGATGCTGCCATCCACTGGGACGCGTTGCAAAGACCGCCGCTGCCGCCGAGGCAAATCGCAGACAATCAAGGACATCCTTGCCGCCCGCCAGCGCCGCAGCGTAGGCGCCATGGAAAACGTCGCCACATCCCGTGGTCTCGAAGCTTTCTACTCGTAGGGCCGGCAGGTGTTGAGCTTTCCCAACCGCCTCGGAGGCGTGGAAGTAATAGCAACCCTCAGCACCGCAGGTAACCGCTGTGCAGGCCCGCGGGCAGCGGCAGTGCAATTCCTCCGCGGCCTGCCAAGGAGTTGACATCCCTGTGCAGGCAGCAGCGAAGTCACGCGGAACCAAGAGATGATTAGCCAAGGACATCATTTCGTCAATGCGGGGCATGTTTGCCCACTCCAGGTCCATGACTACCGCAACTCCCATTTGTCGCGCGAAATGCGCAGCGTGAATGGCCGTATCAGAGCCGAACTGGTCAGTGATCAGTACGCGGGTACTGCCCATCATCACCTGACTGATCTGGTTGACCGACACGTGTGTGGCGCGGCTGACATCATAAAAGATGTTCCGGGTACCAGTTTTCTCGTCCAGAATGATGACACTATGAATAGGCCCTGCCCCAGTGGCATGCTGGACGAATCGGCAATCCACACCGGCAGTTTCCAGAGCCTCCCGCGCTACGCCGGAAAGTTCATCATCCCCGAGTATGGCCCCGTACGCGCAATGGGCGCCCAAACGGCAGGCTGTGGCAAGGGCCGTGGCTATCTGCCCCCCCACATGGCGCCCCTCGCGATTTATCTTGACCTTCTGATCCGGAGGCGGGTACGAATCTACGTACAGGGTATCGTCTACGGCAATGGTTCCGAGGCCAAAAATATCGAACTCTAGCCCAGGCATTTCAGTCTCCGAGCCCCACGAGTTGCATGGCCTTTTCCGGGCTCACTTCGTCGTGGATGACCGCCTTGAACGCTTTGAGCGCCCTGGTGATCTCAGGGCTTCCCCAAATATTGCGGCCAATCACCATTCCGCGGGCACCGCTCTGGACGGCTTCTTTTGCGATGGTCAAACTCGCGAGGAAAGTTTCAGCCTTGGGCCCACCAGCGGCCACCAAGGGAACCGGGCAATTCTCGATAATTTGCCGGTAACTGGCGACGTCACCGCAGTAAGGCACCTTGATAACGTCCACGCCAACCTCGATTGCGCAGCGAACCGCCCAGGCTATATCTTCGGGAGTGAAACTAATATCGACTTTATCCGGCCCGAACGTTCTGGGGTATACGTGAAGGATGACTGGCATGTCCCAGGTTTCCGCCTGTCGAACCACGTCGGCGACCCGTCGAATGTGTGCCGCCTCCGTGGCTCCGCGGACGAAACAGCAGGTGGCAAACGCGTCCGCGCCGATCCGCACCGCATCATCGGGGAACGCCAGCAACTCATCCGCTGTGTCGTCCGGAAGAGCCGCGATACTCTGCATAATGAGCGGAACTGATCCCGCGTAAGGCCCCCACCAGCTCAAAGCTACGCCTTTATTCATGGTGATGGAGTCGGGTTTGCCCGCCACAATGGCTGCGATCGTCTTGGGCAGATCCCGCAGCCCCGCTTCCCTATTCACATTTAGGTGATAGCCAAGGAAGTGGTCTATGGCTACGGAACAGAGACGCCCCGAAGGATGATTGAATAATCGTTTTAACCGAATACTTTTGCCAAGTCCCATTTGATCTCCGTCATTTTGGTTGGTTAGGCCTGAAATCAAGCATGCCCCGCAAACGCTAAACCCTACGCACCTCGATATTCTGAGCCGCCAATTGCTGAACTATTTCCACCGGAAATCCAGTGTCTGTGATCAAATAGTTTATGGCCGATAGTGGAGCAACGCGAGCCATGGAACGCGTGAGGAATTTGGCGGAGTCCGCCAGAAGAATTACCTGTTTGGCCGTCGAAATCATGACGCGCTTGATGCGCGCCACCTCTAACGAAACGTCTGAAAGGCCCGTTTCCAGATCGAATGAATGTGTACCCAGAAAGAGCCTATCGGCCAGAAGATCTCCCAAATCGCGTTCTGCCAGCGGGCCCACCGTACTGATGGTTTCAGTGCTCAGACTCCCGCCCGCCAGCACTACATGGACATCTGGAAGCGATCCCACCTGAGTGGCGACGTTCAGACTATTGGTAATAATGGTCAGGGGCGAAAGGTGCGGCAATCGCTTCGCTAGTTCCAACAGAGTAGTGCCAGAATCCAGTATGATCGTGTCACCGGGCTTGACAAGACTCGCGGCGGCTTGCCCGATCCGCTGCTTGGCTTCCAGGTTAAGCTGGGCCCGCTGATCGAAAGCAACGGATAAAGCCGTATACGCCCTCGCGATGGCGCCGCCATGATCGCGTACCACAAGTCCTTCATGCGCAAGCTGTTCCAGATCGTTCCGAACCGTGACCCCGGAAACTCCGAGAATCTTGCTAAGTTCAATCACGCGCATGCTTCCACGAGCGTTCACTAATTCGGTGATCTTGCGTCGCCGGTGGCTTGCCAAATAGAGGCTCCCTTCAGGAGCTTGGGAGAGAGTTTGGTTTTGCACGCCCATACATATGCTTCCTTGGTGCTAAATTGAACCCAGTACCCGTCAATCCAAAGAATAATGTTTTATGCAGCGAAATGCAAGTAATTGACATGTATTTAATATAATTATTTTGCGCGGCCTAAGCCATTATAAATAGCAGATTTAAGTGGGATTAGAGCACGGTGTTCAGCACTTCTGAGCTTTTTGCAATCACTATAATATGGAAAATTACGAAGGGAACTGACGAACTTCTGGCCATAGGAACCCGCGAAGCGCCTCCAATATAAATATGCAACGCATTATATCGCAACGATTGTCTTCCGTTATTTTTCAGGTACTTAGTGCTATTTGTAGCGGAGGAGGGCGGTAGAGGTCTGCAGATAGCTGACGAGTAGCCTTGCGCCAGCGGTAATACGTCTGTTCAGTGATTCCTACTTCCCTGCAGGCTATCAGATGCGTTTTTCCGTTCGCGATTCCAACTTCAATCTGCCGAAGCATGTTCACGATCTGCTCCGGCGTATGCTTCTTCCCCTTCCCCATTCCAGGCTCCTTCCATCTTGCCCGCGCCCGTGATCGGCCACCACCGCAATACCGTCATCTGGAGAGGCCTGTCGCGACTAACGGATATCGAACTTGGAATCATGATCGGAGTTCAACTTGTGGGTAATTGAAAGTCTGAGTTCCCCTCTTGTGTAGCTTGTGTGTGGCCGCTGACGATGGGTCCATGGAAGACGACAGGGAGCGGGTACTCCGGACGATTGCCGAGAAGCGGCAGATTGTCAAGATGGCCGCGGGGGTTTTATCCTATCAGCCATGCAGTTTGTTTGCTTTCTGTTCCTAGCACTAGGTCTCCAGGCAGCGGCGGGGCAAACCCCAAAGCCAGCCTCGTCCGCTAATGTTAATGTGGATGAACTGTTGAGCAGCGGGATCGCCGCGCAGCAGCGCCACGACTACAAGACGGCGATTGAGGACTACCGGAAAGTTCTCTCCCTTCAGCCGGGGCTGACGGAAGTGCGCTCCAATCTGGGCGCCGCTCTTGCCGACGCGGGCGAGTTCGACGCGGCCATCGAGGAAGACACGAACGCGCTGGCCACGGCGTCCGACAAAACCGCTGTACACATGAACCTGGCGCTGGCCTATTACAAGAAAGGTGACCTGCTCCACGCCCGGGAGCAGTTCGAGGTGGTCCATGCGGCCCGGCCTGCGGACGTGAGGGCCGCCGTGCTGCTGGGTAATACCGACATTAGGCTGGATAAGGAAGCGGATGCCGCCAAGATGCTGGCCCCGTTGGAACCGGGCCACGAATCCGACATGGATTTCGAGTCCGTCTTCAGCTATGCCCTGATTCAGTCTGGAAAAGACACGGAGGGAATTCCGCGCATGGAGAAAGTGGCCAGAGCAACTCACTCCGCCGATGCCTATGTCATCGCCGGCTCCATGCGGCTGCATAGAAATGAGTTCCATGAGGCTCGCACCGATCTGGACAAGGCCTTGGAATTGAATCCTGCTTTTCCCGGAGTCAATACTCTGGCGGGGGAGGCGCGGGATGCGCTGGGAGATACGGAAGCGGCGATCCTTGCCTTTCAAACCGCGTTGCGCGAGGACCCCAATGACTTCACCGCCAATCTTTACCTGGGAATCATACGGTTGAGACAGCGGCATTTCGAGCGCGCGAGACCGCTCCTAGAACTCGCTGTGAAGCTTCGACCCCAGGCTCCACTGGCGCGTCTCAATGTGGCTAAACTAGACGGCATGACGGGAAGATACGCAGAAGCCGCCGCGACCCTGGAATATCTCGAGAGGACCGACCCCAACTGGCTTGATCCGCACATAGAGTTAGCCTTGGTTTATTACAAGCTCCACCGCCCTGAGGATGGCCAGAGGGAACGCGAAATCGTGCAGCAGATCGAAGCCCAACAGCAGAAGGTGGGACCGCACAAGGAATAAGGGATCGGCGCGCATGTTCTTATTTTGCGGTTGCCGGCACGACCGCGGACGCGGGAATGGGCTCTGTAACCTTGATAATCCGGTCGGCATCGACGTTTTTCAGAGTCTGCACAATACCGCTGGGCCAAATAATTTCGACCTTTTGAGCTTTTCCTTCCGTGCCGAGGCCGAAATGTACCGGCCCCAGGCTCGATGAAGCGTAGCAGACGCTCGACGTCTGATGGTTGTATTGCACGCCCGCCTTGGTCACCACCTTGATGCGCGCCCCGATGCCGTCTCGATTGCTCTTGACGCCGTGCAGCGCAATATCGAGCCAGTGCCCTGCATGCGGGCTTCGGTTCATCCACAATTCGGCATCTTTGCCCAAAGCCGTTACAACAGCGTCGATGCGTCCGTCCCCATCGAAGTCGCCAAAGGCGCAGCCGCGATGCCGGGCGGGAGCCGCTTCGGCAAAACCCGCTTTTGCAGTGAAGGCCTCCCATTTGCCGCTGGCGCCCAGATTGTGGAATACGGTGTTCGGCTCATCCACTGTGTTGCCAGGCGGCAGGTGCCAAGCCACGTGTCCCCGGGTAACAAACAGATCTTTCCAACCATCGTTGTCGAAGTCGTAGAGCGCTGCTCCAAAACCCGACATGGGGAGGCTGAGCGTATGCATGCCGCTGGGAGTCGTCACTTCGACAAAATCGCCCTTGCCGGTATTCAGGTAAATGGGAAACGTCTGCCTCTTGAGGGCGACATAGGCGATGTCTGGATAGCCGTCGTTATTGATGTCGCGAAAATCCACGCCCATCCCGGAAATGAACGCGGCGTTTTCCGGCAGCGCGACATTGGCATCGAAGGCCACTTCCTTGAATTTATTGCCCAAGTTATGGAAGAGGAAGTCGTATTCCCCGTCGTTAGTCACGAAGAGGTCCTGCTTGCCATCCAGATCGTAGTCCGCCATGCCCACGCCCATCCCCTTGCCCACATGATCGCGAATGCCCCACTCCTTGGAGACATCCTTGAAGGTGCCGTCGCCCTGGTTGAGAAAGAGCTGGTTGGGCTGTCCTTTGTAAAAACGGGGATGGCAATAGTTCGCGATACCTTTCGTGACGCACATCGGTTGGTCGGAGTAGGACCATTGCAGGTAGTTGAGCACGAACAGATCGAGCAGTCCGTCATTGTTCACGTCCACCCAAACGGCGGCCTCGGACCATAACGGGCCGTATTCAGAATCATCCCACTTATCCAGGCCCGCCTTTTGGGTTACGTCGGTAAAGGTCCCATCGCCGTTGTTGTGGTAGAGCGTGTTGCCGTGAACGCCGGCGACAAAGAGATCCGGGAAGCCATCATTATCGTAGTCGCCCACGGCGACTCCAATATCGAATCCCTTTCCTCCCAGTCCGGCTTGCGCCGTCACGTCGGTAAAAACTCCGTTGCCGTCGTTGCGAAAAAGACGGTTGAAGTACTTGGGGGAGGACTTCTTCAGGGTCGCGATGTCGGCGCCGTTCGTGAAGAAGATATCCGGCCGACCATCACCATTATAGTCGAATACAGCAACCCCGCCAGCCATCGTTTCCGGCGCATTCCTGGCAGGGCTCTGGCTGCTATCTAGATGAAATGGGAATTTCTTGAGTTCGAACCGAATCGGCGAAGACGGTTGCTGCTGGCCGAACAAGGATATGCTTATCGCCAATGCTATAAGGGCCAGCGCCGGTAGAAAATGTATTAGCCGCTCAAAGCGGCTGGCTGGTTCAGTGCAGATGCCCCCCCCCTTTTTGAGACTTGCGGAAGCAAACCGTTGTGCCCGAGCCGACATTTCACTCCGGTCGGTCATGCGGTCTCGCGCATTTACTCTCATTCGTGGCACCGAACTAGCGTTCAACCCAGAAAATCATGCCAAACTGGCTGAAATGTCAATCGGCATAGGGGGGAGAGTCACCTCTCCACCCCTGCCACACCACCGGACAAGCGGGTCCGCATCCGGCGGTTCGGAGGATTGTGCTACATAGCGGTCAGCATCCGCGGAAGACCTTTCGAGTCGAAGAACGCAGCAGGAAACGCGGTGTTCATTGCGGGACTGTTGGCTACGCGCCATGGTCCACGAGGGTTCCCCGCAGCATGTGCCGCAAGGTCTCTCGTGATCCCACGCTCGCATAGTTTTCTGTACCGCACTCGTCCCCGCTTCCACTGCTTCCAGATCACTGCCCGCAGCCTACGCCGCAGCCATTGATCCAAGGTGCCCAGCACGGAAGGTGTCTGACAGAAGCCGAAGTAGCCTTTCCACCCTCGCAGGTAGGCGGCCAGTTCCTTCGTCATCTGTTCCAGACTGATTCCCCTGGTCCGGCTCGTCAGTTCCCGGACTTTGTGCTTAAACCGCAGAATCGCTTTGGGAGCGATGCGCCGCTTCCGGCCATTTGCAGTAAAGCTGAAGCCAAGGAACTTGCGTTCCCCCGGTCGCGCCACTGCGCTCTTCTCTTCATTGACCTTGAGTTTGAGCCGACGCTCGATGAAACCAGTGATACTCTGCTTCACCCGTTCCCCTGCCCGCTGGCTGCGCACGTAGATATTGCAGTCGTCCGCATACCGCACGAAGCAGTGGTTGCGCCGTTCAAGCTCTCGGTCAACTTCGTCGAGCACAAGATTCGACAGAAGTGGAGAGAGAGGACCGCCTTGCGGCGTCCCTTCCTCCACCGAACCCACCAGCCCATTCTCCATCACACCCACCGTGAGGAATGTCCGGATCAGCTTGAGCAACCTCTTGTCGTCGATACGGCGCGCCACCGCAGCCATCAGCCTGTCGTGGTTGACTCGATCAAAGAATTTCTCCAGATCGAGATCGACCACCCAGCCGCGACCCTCGACCACATACTGCTGGGCTTTGGCTACCGCCTGATGCGCGGAACGTCCGGGTCGAAACCCGTAACTGTGTTCGGAGAACTCCGCATCCCATCTCGCCTGCAAGACCTGCATCACCGCCTGCTGCACCATGCGGTCCAGCACCGTCGGGATGCCAAGCTTCCGCACCCCGCCGTCCGGCTTGGGTATCTCTACCCGCTTTACCGGCTGCGGCTTGTAGCTCCCTGCAAGAAGTTGTTCGCGGATAGCTGGCCAGTGCTCCTGCAAGTAGTCCGGCAACTGCTCGACCGTCATGCCGTCGATGCCCGGACTGCCCTTGTTGGACCTCACTCGCTTGTACGCCTGCAAGCAGTTCTCCCGCTCGCAGACCACTTCCATCAGTTGTTCATCGTTGTTAGCCGGGCTTTCGTTCCTGCGTTTCGCCGTGCGCGTTTCGGCCCTTTCGCCAGGAGCCTGCGGAGCTTCACTCCTCGTCTCCTCGCCAAAGGCCAGCCGATGCCGGATTTTCTGCCGCTTGTCGCTCATCGAGTCGCGCCGCCTACTTGCCGCTTCCTTCCGTTTGGACCTTCGTTCACCGTTCCCGGCTCAGCCTATCTGTTGCTCCGCCTTTCGGCATGGAGTGCCTCAATAACCTCGCCGACGACATGAACTACTTTGCCCGCTGCTGACTTCTGCTGCACGGTCAGAGAGGATCGCTCCTCCCTCAGTCCCGATTCCGGGACATGCAACAGACCTCCCGTGATAAGAATGACCGCCTTCAACGCGCTACCGCCGAATTTACCACCAGCACCTTTGATGGTTGAGGACTTCACGATCAGTTGCCCGCTCGTCCGGTGCCGTAGGCCTCATATCCGATTCTTGTCCATCGGCTCGCGTCTTTGCTCCACGCTTCCTTCACACCCCACCTCGCGATGACGCCCTTGCGCTTTGCTATCACTTCTCCCCATCTGGATGTGAAGAGGACTTCCACCTCCAAGCTGTCATTCATGCACGGCGTACAACTTCTACTGCCACCCCGGCAAAGCCGGGGGATCTCCCCTTTGGATTAAGGCCAGCGAGCCGTAAGCAATGGCTCGCTGGCCTGTCGTTGAGAGGTTAAAAGCTCAGCTTTACGCCAGCCTGCATCGCGCGAGCTGGTAGGGCCGTGCTCGTGATTTGCCCAAAGCCGCTGTTAGCCGAAGGGTTATAGTTGTTGCTCGGAGTACTAAACTCCGTGCGATTCAAGGCATTGAACATCTCCCACCGGAGCTGAAATTCGTACCGTTTCTCGAATCTGAGGTTCTTGGCGAACATCAGATCGGTATTGTTATAGCCGGGTCCATAAATGGGATTTCGGCCAATATTCCCGAACGTTCCAGGAGCATTGTAGGTGACGGCTGCAGTGTTGAAATACTCCTGTAGCCACTGAGCCTTCGATCCCTTATGGGTCCAAAGAGTTTGCCCGGGAACCTTGTCGGCATAGTCACTATAGACCCCCGAGTACGAGGCGTTATCATTCCCGCCACCCACGGCGATCGGATTGGAGCCGCCAAGGATCTGGACCGGAAAACCGGAGTGCATTGCGACGTCTCCCGCGATCTCAAACCCTCCCAGGAGGGCGCTTCCTAGGCGACCCAAGCTAGCTAATGTTGGGGTCTGATAGACGAACGTATTGTTAAATATTTGTGGAATGTTCAGGTCGGAGATACCGTAGTTAAAGCTAGGATTGAATGGGTCAGGGACCGAACCAACGTTGGCCTCCGACGACATGCTGGTGTCGTCCAAATTCTTGCTGAATGTGTAGTTGGAGGTGAACTGGAACCCGTGGGAAAATTGCTTCTGAGCTGAAATCTGGATGCTGTTATAGGATCCTACCCCAATCGATTTATAGGAAAGAATCGACCCGAAATTCGGTGCATAGAGCCGGGCTCCATTCGCACTTACTTGAGCCTGCGTACAGGTAGACGATATCGTAATGCAGCCATTGTAAACACCGGGGCTCAATTCGAGCGGCATGGGGTTATTGTAGTCCCTGTGCCCTATGTAAGCCACAGTGAAAAGATAGTTGTTCCGGAAAGAGTGTTCGATACTAACATTCCAGCTATTCTCCATCGCGGGCGAGTAGCCTCGGGTGAAAACTGACTGCAAGGTGGTAGGCAGGGCAAAAGTAGCATTCGATGAGGGATTAAACTTTGGTCCTGCAAAGGGTGGAAAGGGATCCGTGTAGTTGGTAGACGGATTGCACCCGAAGGGATTGGTAATGGTGAGCGTGCAGTTGCCCACAGTATTGTACCAAAGATTGTACTCCGGGCTAAACGGCGCATTAGCACTTTGGTGGTTATAGGAGGATAAGTCGTAAGGAAGCGCCATAAGTCCATAGGCGGCCCGTAAGGTGGTTGTTGGCCGAGGGGCCCACGCTACACTTATGCGGGGCAGTAAAGTGCCCCATCTGTCATTCCAGCCGCCTGCGGCCACGCCATGATCTCCCGGGAAGACCAAGCCTGCAGGCGCATTTGGGAAGCGCATGCTCTTTTGACCCGGGAAGAAGTCGGCTGTGTGCAGCCCGACAGAGACCGGAGCGATTTGAGGCTCCCAGCGCAACCCTAGATCGATGGTCAGCCTGGGAGTTAGCTTGATGGTATCCTGTGCAAAGGCGGAATAGTTTTTGGAAGCGTACACATTGTACTCCCCGCCAGATGCGAGGACGTTGTCTACAAGACCAAGCATGAAGTCTGCCTTAGCATCGCCGGTCACCGAGCCGTCGAAGGAAACAAGCGGATCGCCTTCCCATGTCGAAGTTTCAAGCCCGTAGACAGTATAAAAACCGCCCCCTACAAGCAGGGCCTGCTTGCCCTTGGTTAGCGATAAGGTATCGTCCACGACCCAGTTATGACGCGCCCCGGTAACGGGGATCGCGCTCAGCCCGAAGCTGGATATGAAAACACCTCCTAACCACGAACTTTCGGTGGCTAGATTCGAACCCAGAGCCTTGAAACTCAGGGGACCGCCGCCTACCGCATTCATGTTTGGGTCGGCTTGGCTGTTGTTCTTGCTGTAGCCGCCCCGCAGATCATTGACGAGGTTCGGCCGGATGCTCCAAATGTGGCTAATAGAAACATTGAGAACCTGATCTAGTGCAGAGCGAGTACCGCCTACAATATAGTTGGGTGGTCCGTTATACGGAGCTCGATTGTAGTTGGTGTAAAATGTACGACCGCTCAGCACCTGGCGGGCATTGATGTTGTAATCAACACGAGTTGTGTACTCGTAAACATTGTTAATTTGAGCAACTCCGTACTGACTGACCAGACCTTCCGGATCGTCCGTCTTGGGCAAACCCAGTGCAAAGAGTTTTGCGAAATTAGAAAACGAGGATGGATCAATGTAGTTGTTTAGATAGGCATTGCCAACGGAGTGATCGTACCAGTTCTTGTAGACCTGATTGATAATGTTGCCCGAACTATCTCGATCGTTGCAGATACCATTAGTAAATCCACTTCCGCAAATCTGCGAGAAGTCCCCGGCGAGTTCCCTATTGTTGGGTACAACATAGCCGCTGCTACTTGAGGAAATACGTTCTCTGGTGAATTGGGTGTTGCCGAAGATGAACAACTTGTTGTGAATGATAGGACCGCCGATGGATCCGCCAAATTGATTTCGCTTGAGAGGATCCGCTTCTTTCGTGAAGTAATCCTTGGCGTTCAATACGTTGTTGCGAAGGAATTCGAAACCATTGCCATGCCATTCGTTGGTCCCCCCCCGGGTGACGACACTGACTATACCACCCGTGGTATAGCCGTACTGAGCATCGAAGTTATTGCTAATCACCCTAAATTCCTGAGTGGCTTCCGGGTTTGGAAATGGGTTTGCGGAGCGAAAGTAGTTATTCATGTTAACGATGCCATCCAGGAGGTATTCAGTACCTCCGGAACGGCTACCATTCACAGAAGCCGCCGTCTCGTTCGGGGATCCGTTGCCCACGCCAGGTGTTGAGATCTTGCCCTGAGACTGATTGGCGTCAATCCCTCCCGGCGCAAGGGCTACAAGCGATGCGGGATTGCGGCCATTAAGCGGCAATTCGGCTATCGTCTTGGCATCGATCACCTGCGAAATCGAGCCGCCGGTGGTGTCGATCTGGGTCCCGGAAGCCTGCACTTCCACAGTGGTCGTCAACTTGCCGGGCTTCAGAATAAAGTTCGCATACGAAATATGATCTGCAGTCAACGTCAGGCCACCCTGCATTTGCGTCGCAAAGCCTTTATAGGACGCCGTTACTACATACGTTCCTATCTCAAGGAAGGGAGCCACGTAAGCCCCCGATGAGGTGGTCGTCAGAGTAGTACTTCGGCCAGTAAGTGTATTTTTAATAATGATTTGCGCGTTAGAAATTGAAGAACCGCTGGTATCGGTTACGGTTCCCGTGATTTCTGCTCGCCCGCCCTGCTGTGCAGCGGCGAAGCAAGCAGACAGGAAGGCAAATAGGCAACAACTGATTATTCTAGCCCCCAAGAGTTGGTTTCTTATTGCACGCATAATCGTTTTCTCCGTCTTGTTGCATCAAATTTCTGTTTTTTTCAATACTTCCCTAAAATGTTGCAATTGATTATGATTTTGCTTTTGTTTAATTGTCAAGCACTTTTTCTACTCTGTTAGTTGACATCGGAAACCAGAGCGCTCCGGGAGCCTACATGGTCCAAGAAATCACGCAGGCAAGTTTGCCGGCGCAAATACACCCAGGGTAAGGATTCGCGTTGGATTGTCACGCTTGCCTTAATCGCCTGGCCGCGGCCACCATCCAGTCGAAGAGCATGCGCTGGGTGGCCAGCCACTGCTTGACCGTAGGCCCATTGCTGCGAGCGACTAAGCCGAAACTCAACATTTTCGCCACCAGCATCAATGTTGGGTCCACTCCCATTTGCAAAGTTGTGCAAAATTCGCTGTTTCTTCGCCTTATACTGCTTATATGCTGGAAGCTGACAACAAGCGGCACGTTTACATGGATTTTCAGCACCGGCAAGGCTGGCACTGCCAGTTTCTCGAGGAGGATATGCGCGCCAGTGCAAAACTCCGCCACAGTGCGCCGCGTGAGCGGTGCTCTGCGGCGGAGTAAATGTATGGTCCGCCGCCGGATCTTGTTTTCGTGAGCTATTGCGTTGCTGGCATGGTTCCTGGAACACCGGAGGGATGTTCCAGGTGGAGATATATGGGCGTGTACGGCGGGCGGTTCGTGTTGAGGGCCCGGAGTCAACGAGCGGAAGCCAGGGAGTTTGGACTTTCGCGAGAGACGGTACGGAAGAAGCTGCGGTACGCGGTGCCGCCAGGCTATCAGCGACAGCAGCCGATCAAGCGGCCCAAGCTTGGCCCGTGGCTCGGGGTAATCGACGCCATTCTCCCACCCCAGCGACGAAGACCTGTCGCCGGGGACCCCGGCTGGACGACGACCAGCTGAGACCGGCGAAGCAGCGGCACACTGCGAAGCGGATCTTCGAGCGGCTAAGAGAAGAGCACGGCTTCACGGACGGCTACACGATTGTGAAGGACTACGTTCTGTTTGCGGAACTGCACAGCCGGGAGATGTTCATTCCGCTGACGCATGCGCCGGGCGAAGCGCGGGCGGACTTCGGCGAAGCGCTGGTGGTGATTGCCGGAGTTGAACAGAAGGCACACTACCTGGCGATGGACCTGCCGTACTCGGACGACTGTTTTGTGGCGGCGTTTCCTGCCGAGACGACAGAGGCATTTCTTGAAGGTCACGTGCGAGCTTTTGCGTACTTCGGCGGCGTGCCCACGCGGATCCTCTACGATTTTGTTACCGGGAACAAAATCGTAGTTTTGTGCCGCAGCCCGTTTTGTGGCCTTGGATGCAAACAGCCCCGTCACTGCAGGCGGTCCACGTTCTGAAGGGCACATAATTCTTACAGCGAGCTGAGCCATTTCATGAGTTCCTCGTCTTTACGCCATCCATTGTTGGGGCGGAGTGCTTCCGAAGTATCTATGGGAGGGAAGCAGGCTGCAACGACCGCTTGCTTTGTCCGCAGAGTAATTTCGGCGTAGCGGTTGGTTGTATCGAGGCTGACGTGCCCGAGCCATGCCCGGATGACATTGACCTCCACGCCCTGTTCCAGTAGACCGACCGCAGTGGAGTGTCTCATCACATGAGGAGATATGCCGGGACACTTCTTATCCGGAAAATGGCAGCGCAAGCCGGAGGTATGGCGCTTCACGATCTTGTAGATGCCGAATCGCGTCAGTGGCTTTCGCTGGCGTGATATGAACAGCGGGCCGGACTGGTCTCCATGGCTGCCTCCTATCAGTCCCTTCAACAGTTCGGCAGTCTCCGGCCACAGCGGGCAACTGCGCCATTTGTCTCCCTTTCCGTGCAACCGCACGCGCAGTGGACCATCGAGGTCGATATCGGCGACACTCAGGTCTGCAACCTCCTGCACCCTGGCTCCAGTGTTATAGAGGACCATGAAGAGAGCTCGATCACGAAGCGCCATCACACCCTGTTTGGGCAGAGTATGAAAGAGATCCTCGATTTCATCGCGCTCCAGATAGTGGGTTTGCGGAGGCGGAGTGCGCTTTGACGGGATCGCTTCCACACGCTCGGCTTCAGCCAGCATCTCCGGATGATGAACAGCAAGATACCGGTAGAAGGTATGTAGGGCAGCAAGTCTCTGATTTCTTGTACTCACATGGTTCTTGCGCGTGGTCTCGATCATGCGCAGGAAGTCCAGGACTCGTTCCGAGGACAGGTCTTCAAGGATCAACCGTGTAATCGGTCGCCTGCGCGTGGTCGCGACATGAATGAGGAAGAGCTTCAGCGTGTCCCGATAGCTTCGAATAGAGCCGGGCCTGAGCCCCTTCTGGATCTTCAGGTAATCCTCGAAAAACGCGAAGATCGTCTGACCAACACTGCTCATTGCCAACCTCCTTTCGGCGCCATGACCTGGAAGCGCTGAGCGGCTTCATGCAGCAAGTCCTCGGTGATGGTCAGATACACGGCTGTCGAATTGGGATCGACATGACCAAGAAAAGTGGCGAGGTGGATCAGTCGGCAGTTTGGATCGACACCCTCACGGTACCAGCGCAGCAACGTAGCCACAGCAAATGCGTGCCGTAGATCATGCACCCTGGGCGACGATACTCCCGGTGGAATATGAAGATTCAGTCTGGGCACGAGGAGGTGGAACGTTTGGCTGATTGTTCCTTCGTGGATGCATCCTCTTTTGGTGAAGGAGAACAGAGGCATGTCAGGGCCCTTGGTACTACCATGACATTCCTCGATGTAGCGTTTGAGGCGTTCCGCCAGTTTGGGCCCCATCGGCACGATTCGACTTTTGGTGAACTTCGTGTCGCGGATGAACAGTGTGTCGCAGGTGAGATCGGCGTCGCCTATTTTAAGTCGGGCGACTTCGCCAACGCGCATGCCGAGCCCGTAAAGAAGAGCGAATACCGTCTCGTATACCAGGCCTCGCAGTGGTGCCCGGGGTTTGTCAGGTAGGCCGCGCGCTATCGCGAGCAAGCGTTTGGCATCGCGAAGATCAAATAGATAAGGTATCCGGTTCCCTGTATTACGGCGTGGTCTTGCGGTTACGGGATTCTGTCGGATCCATTGCTGCATGATTGCGAAGGCGAAGAAGCGATGCAGCACACCGAGCAGGTGGTTATAGCTGCGTGGTCTGGTCCGGGGTCTGGATTGCAAGAAAGCGTCGATCGTGGCGCTGTCGATGGCTTGCCAGTCGGCGACGTTATGTTTGCAGAGGTAGTCGTCGAAGAGGCGCAACGCGGCGGCTTCGGTCCGGTACTTGCGGTTCAGCGCCTGTTTGAACTGCAGAAATCGACTGAGAGGATCTGCCAGTGAACTCCGGAAGTCTGGGAGATTCATAGCGCCTCCCCGTCACCCATGGCCACCTCTCGCAGAGAGGCGATGGCAACTTTGGTATAGATCTGGGTGGATTGCGAGGAACGATGTCCCACGTAATCGCCGATTGTTTTCAACGGAAACTCGGCATCAATGAGGCGTTGTACGCAAGTGTGGCGGAGAGTATGGGCGCCTGGTCGACGCACCTGGATACCAGCGCCATGAAGATAATGCGCAACGCTGGACGACACAGCCGCGGCGCGGATCGGGACACGCGGAGCCAGAACTCGAAAAAACAGATGACGGTCCGCCGTCTCTGGACGACCGCGTTTGATGTATTCGATTAGCGCTTCGCCCACAACGCTGGCCAGAGGATAAGCCGTCGCATGCCCAGCCTTGCGTTCTGGGACCTGCAGCCGTTCGTGCTTCCAGTCGACATCGTCCAGCGTGAGCCTCGCCACCTCGTGGGCGCGAAGTCCATAGGTCACTAAAAGAAGCAGGATGGCGTAGTCGCGCCGCCCACGAGTCGTTCTTCGATCAACCACGTCCAGAAGCCGTCGCACTTCATCCCAGGTGATGGAACGTGGCACATTGGCCAAACGATAGATCTGCGGCATTTCCACCGCCCTGCTGAGATCTTGAGTTGTGATTCGTTCACGATGACAGAACCGCAGAAACACCCGCAATCGGCCGCAGAGATCTCGGCATCCACTGGGTGACATCTGCGGCGCCTGGTCGACAACGAAGGATGCAAGAAGCGGCGGCGACAGTTCACTGAGAGCAGTTGCTTTGATCCTATTCAGATACTTAGCAAACCGATTCAGATCGTGATGGTACAAGTAGATCGTGCTCTCTTGAAGTCCGCGTTCTCCTCGCAAATGCTCAACAAACCCTGGAACTGAGTCTATGAACGGAAATGGATGAGGGTGGCGAGTTTTTGTAACGCGCCCATCAATGGCTAGTCGTAGCATCTGACGCACCGGATTCCCCGCATCGCCTTCCAGCTTTTGCAGAGATGCAGTAGTGCTCTTGCTTGTCCCGTGTCGAGAAACCCAAAAAGAAACGAACGTCTCAACGCAGGAAGAAGCAGAAACGAGATCCACGCACCCACGCTGTTGCGCAAAATCAGCGAAGTGACAAAGAATTGGAACCCTGCGAAAGAAGTTGCGTGGATGGTAGCCCTGAGCTTCCATCCAACCTACATACTGTTCAATCTGGGGAGCCATCCAACTGGCTCGAATCCTGTCGATGGTCGAGGGCCTTACAAAATAGTGTTCCAGCATGACAACCTCACATCGGAAATGTCCGATGGAGAATAATCATGCGCCCAGATGAAAGGTTATGTGCCCTTCAGAACGTGGACCGCTTGCAGTGACGGGGCTGTTTGCATCCAAGGCCACAAAACGGGCTGCGGCACAAAACTACGATTTTGTTACCGGGAACAAAATCGTAGCGAAGCTTGCGGAACACTCCACCGAAATAGTGGAACGCCAGCTCGTGAGCTTCGAGGAATGCCTGCTGTGTGGCCCGCAGATATGCTCGATGGTAGGCCGCGCCGCTGGCCATCGAACGCATCGAGAACACCTGCAGCTTGATCCGCTCGCCATCCAGATCGGCGTAGGCTTCATACCAGTCGATCTGGACCTCGACGCCAAACTCGTAACTCTGCGGCACGAATGTCTCACGGCGGCCGAAGCCCAGTTCCTGCTTGCGCCGTTCAACGTACTGGCGGACCGTCCGCTCAGCCGCCGTGCATCCGGGCACTTCCAGGCGAATCCGTTCCCAGATGCGCTTGGCCGTGTGCCGCTGCTTGCGCGGCGCCTTGCGATCGGCTACCAGCACTGCGTCGATGAACGCCGCCGCCGCCGCCGCAATCTTCAGATGAGGCCGCTCGGTCTTCTTCCGCCGCGTCGGCAATGCGCTCCGAACTGCCTCTCGAACCATCCGTCGATGCACGCCCAGCTTCCGCGCCACGCCGATGATCGATCCCGCCCCAAACTCATACTCCCGGCGAATCTGCTCGTAAAGCTCCACCTTGGCTCTCCAGTCCAACTCCCGCCCCCGTCCTAAGCTCGCGCTCAGTCCAGACTAGGAGTTCGCTCTGTCCAAGGGGTGGGCCAAAACAAACCGCCGAAGTGGGCCACTTCATAATGCCGGAATCAAATAGTCGAAACGCTGCGACTTTATCATTTTTCAGTGCTATCGCCGATGCATCAATGCTTATCTCTTTGAGTTCAAGACCAAGAGCCTCGATCCATCGTCAATCATCGATCAATTGAAATCAGGCGAACACTGGTGCGCTAGTTTACGAAAAGTTGTGAACCAGTACACCGGCGATGATCGCAACATTCGAATCCGCAAATTCGTGCTGACAGAAAATGAGAATCCGGCTGCATATCTTGATGCGGCAGGCAGATATCTGGCTCGGGACCCGTCCATTCGGCACTATCATTATGACCAGCTCAGCGGGCTCACGCTCGACACGCTGGAAAACACGTCTGTAAGAACGGTGTAGAGGGAGCATGACAGGCCACACTGAAACCAACTTCGAGAGCGCCATCGAGTATGGTCTCATCACTCATGATCGCTACTACAAGGGTGATCCTGCTGCCTTCGATCCGGCTACAGCACTTTTTCCCTCGGATGTGATCGGCTTCATCCGCGCTAGTCAGTCCGCGCGCTGGGATCAGCTAGAAGCGATGCTGAAGGACCGCACCGCAGCCACGATCATTGAGGGCCTGAGCAAGGAACTGGTGAGCAAGGGGACTCTCGGTGTGTTGCGCCATGGCTTCAAGTGTTATGGCAAAGAACTCCGCCTTGCTTATTTTCAGCCAAATTCCAGCATGAACCAGGAAAGCGCCGCGCGGTATGCCGATAATCGGCTGACGATCACACGACAGGTGAGCTTCACATCTAATGTGCTCAAGAAGCCCGACGGCATGCCCCGCAAGTGCATCATTGACGTGGTGCTGAGCGTGAATGGTCTGCCCGTGGTCACCGCGGAATTAAAGAACCCGCTCACCGGGCAGCGCGCCGAGGACGCGTGCAAGCAATACGTGAACGATCGGGACGGGCGCGATCCGTTATTCCGATTCAAGGAGCGCGCGCTGGTTCATTTCGCCGTCGATCCTGATGAGGCGTGGATGGCGACCGAACTGAAGGGCACAGAGACCGTCTTTCTGCCTTTCAATCGCGGACATAACCTCGGCGCAGGCAATCCACCCGTGGAGGGCAATTGGAAGACGCACTACCTTTGGGACGAAGTGCTGTGCGCCGACAGCCTGTTGGACATTCTCCAACGCTTCATGCATTTGGAAGTCACGGAACGCACTGTGGATACTCCGGCCGGCAAACGCATCGTGCGGCGCGAGGCGATGATCTTTCCGCGTTATCACCAGCTCGATTCCGTGCGGAAGCTCGTTGCCCACGCGCGGGTGCACGGGCCGGGGCGCAATTACCTGATTCAGCACTCGGCCGGCTCGGGCAAATCGAATAGCATTGCATGGCTCGCGCATCGGCTGGCGGGTCTGCATGACGCTGCCGACGCCAAGGTATTCGATTCTGTCATCGTCATCACCGACCGGCGTGTGCTTGACCAGCAGTTGCAGAACACCGTTTACCAGTTTGAACACAAAACTGGTGTGGTCGAGAAGATCGAGGAGAATACCCAGCAGCTTGCCAAGGCGCTAGCCGGCGGGACGCCGATCATCATCTCAACAATTCAGAAGTTCCCCTTCATAAGCCAGGCGATCCGCACGCTTGAGAAGAAGGGCGAAGACGTTGCGCTTAACACTGCGGGCAAGCGTTTCGCCGTGATAGTGGACGAAGCACATAGTTCGCAATCCGGCGAGACCGTCGCGGCGCTCAAGGGCATTCTGAACAAGGACGGCATTGCCGACGCCATCGCCGCGCAGCTCAGCGAAGAGGAAGACGAGGAACTAACTGAAGAGGCGAAGGCGGCCATCCTGAAAGAGATGATGAGCCGGGCGCGCCAGCCAAATCTCAGCTTCTTCGCCTTCACCGCCACGCCGAAGTTCAAGACCAAGGCTGTGTTCGATGAGCCAGGGCCCTCAGGCGCCTCACCGTTCCATCTTTATTCGATGCGGCAGGCGATCGATGAAGGATTTATCCTTGACGTCCTTCAGAACTACACGACCTATAAGCGCTTTTTCGGCTTGATCAAGCAGATCGAGAATGATCCTGAGGTGCCGAAAAAGGCGGCAGCAAAGGCACTCGGTCAATTCCTGGAGTTACACCCCGTCAACATCGAACAAGTGGTGCAGGTGATCATCGAGCATTTCCGGCTCAAGGTGATGCACGAGTTGGGTGGGCGGGCCAAGGCCATGGTCGTTACTGCCTCACGTCTCTCCGCCGTCAAGTACAAGCAGGCGTTTGACAATTACATCAAAGGCAAGGGCTACACCGGGATCCGCGCGTTGGTCGCATTCTCCGGCACCGTCTTGGATCCAGACCAGCCGGGGTCTACGTTTACCGAAGTAGGTATGAACAACGGTTTGTCGGAACGCGAGCTCCCCGAGCGTTTCTCCGGGGAGGAGTACCGCGTGCTCATTGTCGCCGAGAAATATCAGACTGGGTTTGATCAGCCCTTGTTGCAATCCATGTATGTTGTGAAGAGGTTGGCAGGGGTGCAGGCAGTGCAGACTCTCTCGCGCCTCAACCGCATGGCCCCCGGCAAGACACGCACCTTTGTCCTCGATTTCCGTAACGAGGAGGACGACATCTTCAAGTCGTTCAAGCCTTATTACGAAGCGACTCCTGTTGGCGAAAACGTCGATCCGCAGAAGCTGAATGAGCTTCACCACAAGCTTCTACAGCCCGCCATTTTTACTCCGCAAGACGTAACGGAATTCGCCGCCGTCTGGTTCAAAGCCCGCCGTGACCCGAGCGGAAATGATCACAGGCTGATGAATGCCGTCCTAGATCGTTGCGTCGCCCGATTTAAAGAGCGTGAGGAGACTATCCGGGAGGAGTTCCGGGGGCTGCTCGTAACGTTCCGCAACCTGTACGGTTTCCTGTCCCAAATACTTCCGTATTTCGACGAGGAATTGGAGCGCCTTTACGCTTTCGTGCGCAATCTGATATCGAAGCTGCCGCTACCCGGCGACGGCGCCAAATTCACACTCGACGATGACGTAGCCCTCAAGTTCTTCCGTCTGCAACAGGTGAGCGATGGCACAATCGACCTTTCGCAAGGCGAGGCAGACCCGCTCAAGGGACCAACCGACGTAGGCACCGGAGCGCAAACTGATAAAGAAGTCCCGCTTTCCACGCTTGTCGACCAGCTCAACGAACGGTTTGGCACTGATTTCACCGAAGCCGATCAACTCTTTTTCGATCAGGTGCGCGCCACGGCCGAGCGCGACGAGAAGATTGTCGAGGCAGCGATGGCGAACAGCCTTGGCAACTTTTCAGACTACTTTGGCCGGGTTCTCGACGACTTGTTTATCCAACGCATGGAAGGCAACGACGAGATCTTCCGGCGAGTAATGAGCGACAAGCAGTTTCGTTTGCTTGCGCAAGATCATCTCGCTCGAGAGGTATTCGAACGAATTCATCAGAGTGGACCCACCGAGGCATCGGACGGTGACGCGTGATTTCTCGACTCCGGGGCGGCTGAATTCGCGTTTGGCTGCAATGCGTTCTCATGGCTGATCGCCATCTGGCAACTTCCAGCCTCTGAGAATTGAATGTTTTCAGAAGCCAACAATGGCGTCACCGGGATCATCTACCCACGCTGGCGGGTCGACTTACCTCCTGAAGAAGCGGCACATGGTTGGCACACTTGGCCGCTTCTTCCGGTTGGTTTTTATTGGTGAATCAGGAAAGGGACACTGACGGGGGTTCAGCACCTGCAGTTTCCCTGAAGGCCCGCGGGTTGGCCGAGGGGTGCTATCGGTCCCGCGACTCAACGACCTGTCATCCCGATCTCATGCCCCCTCCATTGGAACCACCTGTCCGAACGGCGCCTGCCGATTCTCCGTCGAAGCCCAGATCACCGGATACGGCGGTGCTTCGCTCGGAAACGTTCCACACAGGTCCGTGAGGAACACCAGCGTCTGCGGAACCACTCCATGCTCCTTGAGCCAGCCAAAGCAGGGCCGAAAATCCGTTCCTCCACCGCCTACTGGAGAAAGTGAAATTGGCTGTCCGGCCTGATACGTGTCGACCTTATGAACCTCGGCGTCGAAGTAGAGGACATGGACCAGTCGTGGCCTTTGTCCAGCTAATATGGACCGAATCTCCGCCTCGAAGAGGCCCAGCTGGCGGGCGCTGACCGAACCTGAACAGTCAACTGCGATGGCAATTTCGCCGACGCCTTCCGATGTGATGCCAGGCAAATACAGCCCCGCCCAGACATGCCGTCGATTGGGAGGCATCCAGCTGTAATCGGCCGGAATGGTCTCGGACCACGCCCGCCGCAGCAGCTCGCGCCAGTCGACCCGGGCAGCCTGCGCCGACTCAAGAGTCCGGACAGCGCCGGCTGGCATCTTGCCCGCCAGTTTGGCGACGCTCTCGGCCTGCTCGACGGCAATCTGCCATTCCCGCGCCTGCTCGGCCACGGTCTTCCCTTCACCGCCTTCGGGTTCCGGCGCATCGAGCACCTGCCCTACTCCTCCGGGAGTCGACGGCGCGGTCGGGTCGCCATCCGCGTCGGGGTCCTCGGAGTCTTGAGCTTCCTCCTCGGGTGGCGCGCCGCCTGATGGCTCATTCTGATTCCCGGGATTCCCGTCCGGAGAATCCTGATTCTCCTCCTCCTCGATGAGGGTATAGATGCGTTCCGCGCTCATGCCCGCAAAGCGCCGGTCGAGGAGAACGTCCTTGGGCAAAACCAGCCCGGCATCGACGAGCATGGGGTTGACGGCATAGTCGCAGGCCATGTTCCACCGCTTCGGGTCGCGCTTGCCGCGGCGGGTGTGGTGCTGAAGCGCCGGGTGCATGACCTCATGGGCGAGAACACCGGCCAGCTCCACTGCGTTCAAAGTTTCGACAAAGCCCGGATTGTAAAAGAGGGACACGCCATCGGTCGCCATGGTCGCAATCGAGTTGCGTGGACGGGCTCCCAGACGAAACAACAGCGTGCCAAAGAAGGGGTGATCGAGTAGAAGCGCAGTCCGGGCCTTCTGGATCCGGACCACGCTCGAAACTTGATGGCTCATGCCGCAGGTACCTCCAAGTAGGCCGACATGCGTGTGAAGATGTCCTCGGCATTGGGCGCTGCGTCAGGAACTTGGCTGATTGAGCTTTGTTCCCGATCGCGCAATACCGCATCCATCTTGGTCAGGATCTCGGCGGCATCGCTCGCGGTTGCCACGCGCAGGATCTCGTTCTTTTTGAGATCATGAGCGGTAAAGCTGCAAAGCCGGTCCTTGATCTCCGCGGCGAAACGGTTCAACTCCTCATCCTGATTGACATTCATGCGCGGCAGCAGGTCGACCAGGTCGAAGACATTGGTTACGAGCGTTGCGTGGAACCGCGACTCCGGCTCATTCAACCGGTCGACCATGTGCGTGACCACCGATTTCAGTCGAATCCAGAGGTCTTCGGTCCCCCGCTGGAGCGACTGGCGCACGCTCTCGTCGATTTCCCGCGCAACCCGCGCCTGCTCTTCCTCAGACAAAGTCACACGGAAGTCCTCTCCACTGGGGATGGGCAGGACTTCGAGCTTGACCCCGAACTTGTTGCGGAGCTTCTCGGCCGAAGGATAGTCCTCCTCCCGGAACAGGCCATTCAACTCCGGCCTCACCTGCTCGATGTAGCTCGGATAGATGGCCAGGAACTCCTCCACTTGCTCGGCGAACGCTTGTTCGAACTCCCGCATTTTGGTGGTCAGCTCGAAGTAGAAGTGCGCTGGCAGCAGACGATAGCCTTCATCGGACCAGGGCAGCGTGATCTTGTAGAAGTACTGGCGGATCTGCCCGGAGAGAACCCGCAGCGCTTCGAGCTTCTCCGCATCGCGAAGTAGTTGTTTGTTGTAGCGGCCGGCACTTTCATGGGCTCCGTGCTGACGGGCCACATCGCGGCTGACGCCTTTGTCGTGTTTGACCGCGGTCCAGATACTGATGTGGATCGCGGCCAGCATGGCGCGTTCGGTAATCATTGCAAAACCTCCCGTTATGTGGTGAGCAACATAACGGGAGTTATGTTGCGTTTGAAATTATGTTGAGTAGAAGGCGACCACAAGCTCTCCTATTGGTCTGGTGGCATTTTGCTCGCAACATAACTGAACTCGATACTTGGAGAATCACCTCTTCAAAGGAGATTCACCATGTTCGAGAGAATTCTGTTCCGTCGATCTGATCTCAGTCGCCACCGCAACGGCCCATATGCAAAAGAACGAGAACGCTATCTGACGTTGCTGATGGAAGAAGGCCGCGCCCTGCCAACCTTGAGACAAATTGCAAATCTGCTCTACCATATGGCAGAGCGACTTCCGCTCAGTCTCCCAGCAGTCACGCCTACCCACATTGAAGCTGCCGCCAGACAGTGGAGTACCGCGCTTGTTTGCTGCCGTAGCAGTCGGCGTCGCATGGAAACAAAGTTTGTATTTCATGCGACAAACTGGCTGCGCATGTTGGGACGTTTACGGAAACCGGTGTCCCAACTTCCGTTCACCACTGAGCAGGATGCGTTCCTTCATTTCGAACAACAAGAGCGCGGTCTAGCAGATGCTTCCTTGATAACGCATAAGAGACACTTGCGCCCATTCCTTAACTGGGCGGCAGACCACGTAAAGACGCTGCGCATGATAACTCCCGAGGATATATCTCGTTACTTTGCCTGGCAGGCCGCGCAACGACGATGGAAGCGCACCACCATTTCTAATCATGTCAAGGCACTGCGCAACTTCTTTCGCTTTGCTCAATCGATGAACTGGTGTGTTTCGGGCCTTGCCAACACCATCGATGCGCCTCGTATTTATAAATTCGAACGGTTACCACGAGGACCGCTGTGGAGTGATGTGCAGCGTCTTCTAGTGGCATCTTCCGGTGACGCTCCGAGCGATATTCGCGATCACGCCATGCTATTGCTGCTGGCAGTTTATGGGTTTCGTAGCAGTGAAGTGCGCCATCTCTGTCTGGACGACATTGACTGGGAACAGGAAGTGATGCATGTTCGCTGTACTAAGCAGAGCAAAACTCAACATTGTCCTTTGCTCCGCAACGTGGGAGATGCAATCCTGCGGTATCTTCGCGAAGTGCGTCCACGATGTTCGTATCGCGAGGTGTTCGTCACACGAATTCAGCCGTTTCGACCGTTAACGGCAACCTGTCTCGGAACAATGGTACGTAATCGTTTATTCCAGCTGGGTCTCACACTACCATGCTATGGGCCCCACGCTCTTCGGCATTCCTGCGCCACCCATCTGTTGGCGGAAAGATTCACGCTCAAGGATATTGCCGACCATCTCGGCCACATCACCTTGGAATCTACACAGATATATGCCAAGACCAACCTGGCCGCGTTGCAAGAAGTTGGTCAGTTCGATCTGAGTGGTCTGGTTGCCCATGCCGAGCACAGCGCTCATCTTGTCACACCGATCTATCCCAGAGGCAGCATGGAAGCGCTTCAGGCCGTCGCTGCGATCAACCTTGGAGGCCTACTATGACACTGTCACAGGCCGTTGAGACCTATATTGCCTATAAGCGTTCTCTCGGAAAGGACTTCAAATCAAAGGCTGCCAACCTGCGTGCCTTTGTGAAGAGCGTGGGCGACGGCGATATAGGGCGAGTAAACCCGTGTTCTGTTCGACGCTTCCTGGATGGCAGCGGCCCAGTGACCGCTACCTGGTTTTACAAGTATCAGACTCTGGCAACGTTCTACCGTTATGCACAGGCCCATCATTACGTTCAAAACATCCCTCTTCCGCGCAGCAAGCCACAATCACCAGAGAAGTTTCAACCCTACATCTACACCAACGACGATATACGCAAGCTCATTGATGCTGCCGACTCGCGACATCGATATACGTGGCTTCTCGCACCCAATACCATCCGTACGCTCTTGTTGTTACTTTATGGAACCGGCCTCCGGATCAGTGAAGCGTCGCGGTTGAATATTGAAGATTTTGATCGCAGTTCAGGAGTGCTCACTATTCGCGAGACCAAGTTCTTTAAGAGCCGCCTCGTTCCCGTTGGACCTGACTTGCGGCGCGTCTTAGAAGCCTATGTCGATCAGCAGTGGCCATCGGTCCATCACACAGAGAACACACCACTACTGGGAACAGTAAAGCTTCAGAGGATCACTCGCAATACTGCCGAAGAGGTCTTCAAGAAGTTGCGCGAAGAAGCCGGAGTCCATCGTTCCAGGGAGGCGAGATACCAGCCGCGGCTTCATGATTTTCGTCACAGCTTTGCCCTGGTACGGATCGTTACGTGGTATCGAGAAGGCAAGAACGTACAGCGTTTACTGCCCCACCTCACGACCTACCTTGGACATGGCAGTATTCAGGACACTGCGCACTACTTGACGATGGCAACAGAACTACTCACAGAGGCCAGCCTTTGCTTCGAGCGCTACGCCCGACCGGAGGTGAGCCTTGTCTAGGGCGAACTTGCTCGGCAGTTGGGTACGGCGCTTTCTTCTGGAGCATGTGATCGCGGAACGAAACCTCTCCAAGAACACGCAACGCAGCTATCGTGACACCTTCTCCATTTTACTTCCGTGGATCAGCAAACGTAGCCGACACCCCATTGACCATCTTTGTATCGCTGATCTCTCCAGGGATGTTTTGAAGGACTTCCTCGACCACCTTGAACATGAGCGTCACTGTAAAATTCGCACACGCAATCAACGCTTGGCCGCTATTCATGCAATGGCTCGCTTCGTGGCTGAGCACAGCCCTGAGGATGTCGCATGGTGCACTACGATTCGTGCAGTACCTTTCAAGCGTTTTCATCGCCCTCAACTCACTTATCTGGAAAAGCCCGAAATGGATGCATTATTAGCCGCTCCGGATCGTAACACGGGACTGGGTCGGCGTGATTACACATTGCTCCTCTTTCTCTACAATTCCGGCACCCGCATCTCAGAAGCATCAAACCTGCCGATCAACAAACTGTATCTCAGGCCCAACGCTATGAGCCATGTCGAAATATTCGGTAAGGGAGGCAAAACTCGTCGTTGTCCCTTATGGGCTACCACAGCAGGGGAATTACTTGCGCTCACCCGCAACCGTTCGCCTGACGAGCCGGTCTTCGTAAACCGTTACGGGCAGGCTATTACCCGTCACGGTGTTCATCGCCTCGTAAGAAAATATGTTCGCAAGGCCATGGCCCCTTGCCCATCTCTTGCCACCAAATGCATCAGCCCCCACACCATCCGCCACACCACCGCTACGCACCTACTACGTGCCGGCGTGGACATCAACACTATTCGTGCGTGGCTCGGCCATGTCTCCATCGACACCACAAACATCTATGTCGAGGTCGATCTCGAACGCAAGGCTCAGATGCTGGAAAAGACCAACGCTCTCCGTTCCAACCCTGTATCTAAACGGCCCTGGAAAGAGAATCCATCTCTGATGGCATTCCTCCGGTCTCTCTGATTACTTATGTTGCGTAAGCAGCGCTTCATGACCGCATGATTACTGCGCAGTGACACTGCTACGCAACATAACTTTAAACACCACATAACTCCGCATGTTCTACGCCGAAGCGCACAAACTCCGGCGTGTGGGTAATGGCGCGCGTCCGCGCGGCGGCATCGCGGATGGCGAGCACGCGCATCTCGGTCGGCATGCGATCGAGATACCGCATGCCATGGGCCATGGAATGGTCGGTCAACGCCCTGCCCAGCGCCGTCGCGATCGCAATCTGCGCCGAAGGCTCATCCGGCAGAGGAGCGACTTCGGGATTGAGGAGAATTTCGTCAATCGATGGAAGTTGCCGGAACAGGCGCAGAAACGCAACGAACTCCGTTGTGGCCGCCTGCCCGATCGTTCCTTCGAGCAGTTGCGCTTCGATCTCGGTCGTCCCTGCAAAGAAGCCGCTCTTCTGCCGCCGCGCAAAGCCCGACAGTACGTTCGAGGCCATCTCCCAGGAGCGAGGCGTCGGCCATGCATTCACATCGGACGCCGCGTCGGCGTCATGGAGAAGCGCAGGCTTGAAGCGCAGGAAGGCCACAATCTCGGGACGAACCCCGGCCTGAACGGCCCATTTGCACCAGTCCATGAAGTCGGGCTCAAGTTCGAGATGGACGAAACGATTGCGCAGTGGCCGCGGCATCGAAAAGTGGACGCCACGCTCCGAGGCTGGATTGCCGGCAGCCACCACCACCCATCCATCGGGCAATTGGTACTCGCCCAGCTTGCGATCAAGCACCAGCTGATAGCAGCCGGCCTGCGTCATTTGCGGCGCGGAGGTCAACTCGTCCAGGAAGAGAATGCCTTCGCCGCTGACAGGCAGGAACTTCGGCGGAACCCACTCGGCTCGGTCCGCGGAAATGCGTGGCAGGCCTCTGAGGTCGACAGGATCGAGCTGGACAGCCCGGATATCGAGAAACTGCCAGTCGAGGTCGGCGGCAACCTGGGCAACGATCTGCGACTTGCCGACGCCGCACGCACCCCAGATGTGCAACGGTACACGTTCAGTGATCAGCGCATGGAGCGCCTCGAAGAGTTCAGAGGGTTTCATGGAATTGAATCCTTTCCAGATGTCAGGGAGATTTATGCAGGGAGGAGATTGTGCGCAGACCGAACGGGAATCCGGCCGTTTGAACAACGGCTGTCCAGCTGAAGTGCGTCCGTTTGCTGGCAGTGACCAGCGCCGCGCACACGGGAAATGGCTGATCGCCATTGCGCTGGAATGCAGGCTTTTTACATCGGTTGGGCGATCGACGGTTCAATGGGCGTTATGGGGAGTAATCCAGGGAGTTGCGCGTAACCGCCTCAATACGCGGCATGGCTGTCCTCACGAATTTAAGCAATACACCAAGATCCTGCGACAATCTGCGGAGCGAATTACGCTTCCTTGATCTGTTCTTATCCACGTGTATTCCCCATTATCCCGAGTTTCCCCCAGGGTGCTGAGCGGAATTCAATATCCACTTCAACCATTCCACTGCTTCGGGGAATCGCTCGCAATCAAGAACAAACTCCTGCCCGCGTGAAACAGCTGACAGGAGAATTCCACCATCGATCTTCTCCCAGCGGGATGGATTGCCATGGTAGCTGAGGCAGGAGCCACGCTCATCGGGACAGAACCATTCTGGTAGCAGCCACTGGCTGGGACGGGAGGAATTCGGTGCGGTCAGACGAAGATTCTCAGAGTACCAAGGAAAAGCCCCGGTGCCAGAAACTCCGGGGATCTCACATTGGGGCAATACAAGCTGATCGGTTGATAAATAGAGGACATTGCTCGGCTGCGGTTCTCGGGAGAAGTGCGGGTGATAGAGTGCCCAACATTGGGAAGCAGGCCACTCTGAGACAGCCACTCTGTGTGCGATTTGAAGCCAACCGAACAAGATGTGAATGGGCTTGCTACCCCGAACAAAATGCAAACGTGAACCTGTCTGTTCGACCGGACGAAAAAGCCCGAAGTACAGGAAGATGTCTCCTGCTCCGACGTGTTGTCGCCGAAGATGTCCCTCTGATGCGCCAACCTGCCCAAATATCGGACACCAGTCCTTCTGCCGTGGAATGCTGCCTGGGAATAGGTCGGGATCGAGATGGGCACGATGTGTCGGAGGGATTCCTGCCAATTGCGAGACGACCTCTCCGATGCTTGCCCATTGGTTACCAGCGATCTCGCCATAAGTGATTTGAGACTTCTTGTCGGGGATCGGTAGCGACATCAGGCTGCCGTCCGGAAATATCGGACTAGGGCACCCTCCCGATCCGGTGTCGAATCCCTTTCGGCTCAAGATAATCTTCATTTCATCCGTCTTGGCTTGCGCCCGCAGCCCGTCATCCAAGACTCATCGCCTTTAGGCCAATGTGCTGGAGCCCCATGGACGCCAAGAGTTGCAGTTTCGGTGAATCGCATGAAGTCAAGCTTCACTTCCTCAGGAAATCGGCAGCGATGTCCACGAGCGACAATTATGGACTGCAGTTCTCGGGGTAGGGGTAATGCATGGGAACCGAAGTATGCGAAAGTCTCCGAAATTAGCACGCGTCTTCCGCTGAGGTCGTGCGCCTTATTCTCTTCGTTTTCTGCTTCTTTATTTGAGTGCATAGACCATCGTTGACGATAGCCACCAGAAGCCAACGGCTCGTAGATGTTATCGCCGCGCTTGCCTCGAACTCCGTCTGTATTGGTGGGTCTCTTCGTTCCAAATCGTGGATTCGACCAGTAGTCGGTATAGGACTCCATCACGTCATCAACACGCATGAAATAAACGATCCGGTTTCCCGTAGCTTTCGGCGTCAGTCCGACTATCCAATCGCCCTCTTGTGCCGTCCGGCGAATCGCTGGCTTGCAGCAAGCTAACGTGCAATACCCGAAGAATGGGTTCGGCGCAAAACCAGTTTCGTGCGCTACTACATAGGAATAGAGCTTCATCGCGTGCAAGGCCTCCTTGTTTGTGCTATCGGCTGCTCGTTTTCAGTAGTAGGCTCAACACTCACTCGGTGCAACTACGCTTACCAACACAGCGCCCAAAGTCAGCCTCACAGCAATTCTCTAAATCCGAACTGCACGAAGTTCCATCGTCACATCGCGGACATTGTGAGCGGTCCAGATCTCATCACGTAGTAGAAATCGATGGCTGTTGGTTCGCTCGACAAATGACGCGTGCGCAATGACTACCGTATGCGGAATGAGGGCGGCGCGCATGACACTATAGTCTTCGTTGAACAATATGCCTGCAAGGAAATCAAAATGCGCATTGCTCAGCTCACGAATCGCCGACAACTGGCGCGAGCTATTGAAATGGGTGATACGGCGACCCTTTATCTGATAGCGGGTTCCATCTGGACCAACGGCGTCGATATTGGCCTGTGAGTTGCTTGATTGATGCCATTCAAATGCTTTACAGAAGAGGTGCTCCGCCAGATCACCGGTAGGATTGTTCGCGCTACGTATGATGCCGCGCCTGCGAAGCTCGTCACCTACTTTGGAATGTAGTGCGAGCAGTTCAGGCGGTGTAAGCTCAGTCAGATTCATATCCGCAAACCCCAGTAAACAAAAAGAGCGTTCGCCAACTCCACTGGAATGTATTCCCTGACCTTTAGTGAGCAGCCGTCATGACGCTGGGAGGATTTCTCTGTAGGCAGCTATCGCTGAGTCTTCCTACTTGGAAGATTACTCCCGAAAAGTCGGCACGGTCCGGCGATCTGATGATCGGGCACGGGCTGAGGAATGACAGACCCTGCGGCGTTTTATGGTTACCTATGTTGCGTGGTTCCACTCCGACCATCACTTTTCATTGGCCTATTGATTGACGAAGGGATTGGACGCACGTCGTTGCCGTCGCCACTGCTCGAAACAACAAAGAAATGCTGACGCGGCGAGCGGATTCAGGACCGCAACTCGGCGAAATACTTCAGGAGATTGTTCATCCCTCCATCTCAACCGCTATCGCCCTCCACTCATATAGCAATTAAGATGCGTCGGCCCTGGCGCCGCCGCTGGCTCAATCGACGAGATCATGCTTATCAGTCTATTCTGTAAAATAGTCAGTGCATAGCTCAGGCGATGGCAATGATTAAGGCTGTGCAGGATCGAGTCGATTCGAGCGTCCAACCAGGGACTTGTTCTCTGTCTCACGTCTCGCCTGATCGTGCGTTGGGTGATACCTGGCCCTCAGAGCGGCTGAACCATCAACGAGCGTCCACCTAGGAGGAAACGTGGGAGTACAAGAGATTCTGGCGACAATCGATCATGAGATTACCCAGTTGCAGCGGGCGCGGGCACTGCTGAGTGGTGGTGCTGCACCGACGGCGAAGAAGACGGGAGGCAGACCCAAGAAGGCAACAGCGGCTGTGGCACCCCTGGCTAAGCCCTCCAGGAAGAAGAGGAAACTCACTCCTGAAGGACGGAAACGCATCGCCGAGGCTGTCAAGAAGCGCTGGGCTGCACAGAAGGCTGCTGCAGCAAAGTAGCCTCGCCACCCGGTGAGGACTTGAACTGGGGGGAATCCTAGTCCACGATATCTTCAGACATCCGACTTGGCCTCTTCCGGCCAGAGCGGTGGCTGAATGGCGAGAGTTCTTTCATGCCTGATGTCGGCAAGTACCCGCGACCAGTAAAGGATGCTTCGCTCGGTCCGTGCCAGTCTCTGTTGTGCATCCTTGAGCTTGCGCTCTGCGTAGCGCATTCGACGGCGGCGGGCTTGATCGATTTGTAGGTCTGTGGGCATACAGGGTCTCAAACCTGCAAGTTCAGAATATTACGGGCAGGCGCACTTCCTCACCGGCTTGTCTCCTTCAGGCTACTCAGCAGCCCTGAGTATCTCTTGCGCGACTGGTCGTTCCGGACCGCGAGGCCCAGAGCCTTCCTCTGCCCCACCACCACCAGAAGCCGCTTGGCGCGGGTGATCGCGGTGTAGATGAGGTTGCGTTGAAGCAGCATGTAATGCTGCATGGCCATCGGAATCACCACCGCCGGAAACTCCGAGCCCTGCGACTTGTGGATGGTCACCGCGTAGGCCAGCGACACCTCGTCCAACTCCCCGAAGTCATACGTCACCAGCCTGTCGTCGAACCGGATGGCGAGTTCCTGCTCCACGGGGTCGATCTTCTCGATGGTGCCGATGTCGCCGTTGAACACTTCCTTCTTGTAGTCGTTCTCTGTCTGAATGACCTTGTCCCAGACCTGGAACCGCCATCCAAACCGCTCTGCGGCGGGCTCACCTGGACGAACAGGGTTCAGGGCACTCTGCAGCGACGTGTTCAACTCGCGGACACCGATTGAACCCCGGTTCATCGGGCACAGGACCTGAATGTCACGAATTGGGTCCAGCCCATGTCCCTTCGGGATTCTGTCCTGAACCAGCCTCAACAGAGTGGCAGCGATCTCCTCAGGAGTATCGCGCTCGATGAAATAGAAGTCGGAGCCGGACTCCGGCGACCGCAACTCCGGCATCCTCCCCTGGCGGATCAAGTGAGCGTTGGTGATGATCTTGCTGCTGGCTGCCTGGCGGAAGACTTCGGTCAGGCGAACGACGGGTACCACGCCACTCTCGATCAGGTCGCGCAAAGCATTACCGGGTCCAACCGAAGGAAGCTGATCCACGTCGCCGACCAGGATCAGTCCGGAGTTCTTGGGGAGGGCGCGGAGCAGGGCGTACATGAGGAGCACGTCCACCATCGAGGTCTCATCGACAATGAGTAGATCGCAGTCCAGCGGCTTGTCTTCATTGCGGGAGAACCTGCCTTTCGCCGGATCGACTTCCAGCAGCCGATGAATGGTTTTCGCCTCTAATCCAGTCGTCTCAGTAAGCCGCTTCGCCGCCCTTCCCGTGGGTGCGCAGAGCAGGCACCTTACCTTCTTTGCTCTGAGGATCAGGAGGATCGAGTTCACCAGGGTGGTCTTGCCGACACCGGGGCCGCCGGTGATGATGGCTGCCCTGCTGGCAAGAACAGTCTTCAACGCCTCCCGCTGGCTCGGGGCGAGGGTCATTCCGGTCTTCTTCTCGCACCAGACGACGGCGCGATTAAAGTCGATCTTCGGGTAGGTCACGCCGGCAGCGGCGAGGCGCCTGATCCTCGTTGCAATGCCATCCTCGGCCTTCCTGAGATGCGGCAGGAAGACCAGCGGTTCGCTGTCGATCTCCTCCAATAGGAGAAGCCCATTGGTCAGCATCTGCGACACAGCTTGCTCGACCGTCTCCTCTGGCACTTCCAGCAGCTTTACGGCCGCCGCCTTCAGCTTCTCCAGTGGCAGGCCACAGTGGCCCTCGGAGGTGGCCCCCAGGAGTACGTGGTCGACTCCAGCACGTGCTCGATTCTGCGAGTTCTTGGGTATTCCGACGCTTTGGGCGATCTGGTCTGCGGTGGCGAACCCGATGCCGTGGATCTCCCTGGCCAGGGTGTATGGGTTCTCCCGCACAGTCTGGATGGCCAGATTCCCGTAGGTCTTGTAGATGCGGACTGCTCGACCGGTGCTGACCCCGTGGCTGTGGAGGAAGACCATAATCTCGCGGATCTGCATCCCCTCCTGCCAGGCATTGGCGATCCGCTCCCGGCGCTTTGGCCCGATGCCATCGACGGACTCCAGGTCGGCGGGGTTGTTTTCTATGATCCCCAATACCTCTGCACCGAAGTGGCTGACCAGCTTCTTCGCCAGGACCGGTCCAACCCCCTTCACGAAGCCGCCCGCCAAGTACCTTTCGACCCCCTCGCCCGTGGTTGGCGGGACGGCTTTCAAAACCTGGGCTTTGAACTGAAGACCATGCTCCTTGTCCCGGACCCACGAGCCTTTGGCGGTCAGCCACTCCCCGGCGCTGACCGCGGGCAATGAGCCAAGAACCGTCACCAAATCCCGCTGTCCCCGCACTTTCACGCGAAGGACGGCGAACCCGCTCTCCTCGCTGAAGAACGTGACTCGTTCCACGAGCCCGGCGATCTCTTCTGCAGCGGTACGGGGCTGTGGGGAGGAGTCATTCATCCTGGTTTGAAGTCTATTCGGCTGGTGTCGATAACAGTATTGCAAATCGTGACCGGCGAGGTCGGTGCATGGTCTAAACTCTCAGGCATATCCTTTCCCGTAGCCAAAACACAGTGAGGCACGACGATCCTCAAGCAATTCGTTGACCGCCTCTTGGTTGGAAGACATCTCACCGGTTTGCATCAGCAGAAACCAGTACATTCCAGATCGCACGAATTGCGCTCCTTTCGGCTATAGATGCAATTCAGGTCTTGCAACACGGCTCAGGGGTGGGTATGATTCTGGCCGTCTAGAAGCGAAGCAGGAGATTACAGGCAGGAACTGGACATCTGGAAATCATGGTTTGCCTGATTAGGCGATAGAGGGGGGTTATGCCGGGAGCGCTGTATCAATATATGGCAGACGATCATGAGAGGCTTGACTCATTATTTCAACGTGCCGTCACGAGGCCCGGTGTAATTGATGCGGAGTCATACCATGAATTTCGTAAAGGCCTTCTGCGGCATATTTCCATGGAAGAAAAGATTGTATTACCTGCCATCGCCAGGTGGCAGGGCGGCAAGAAAGCAGCCATAGCGGAACGGCTTCGACTTGACCACGGAGCACTTGTTGCGCTTTTGGCCCCTCCACCAACGCCGTCCATCATGCTTACGATCCGGTCTATCCTTGAAGTTCACAACGAACTCGAAGAGCAGGAAGGCGGTTTATACAAATTACTGGAGAACATGGCCGGGGCTGAAATGGAGCAAATGCTCGCTCAACTCAAGGCTGCCCCGCCCGTTGCTGTGTTGCCTAACAATGACAAGCCGGAGGTTCTTGATGCGGCGAAGAAGGTAGTGGCAAGAGCTGGTCACGAATTCAAGGTGGCATCATAGGCTGCCAGGTAGCCTACAGTTCATCCATCGGGATTTGGATTTTCACCCCTGCCATCATCTTCCCCTGAATCGATCCAACGAACCCGTACAAGGCGTTGTTGTTCTGCGTGGGAAGGAACATGGCTGCGACAAAAGATGTTTTTACCGTAATGCCTATTCTGCGAAATTAGGATGCAAAACCGTTATGCAGACAAGCTTTTTGATCTGTGACAAAAGTCACTGCTTGTATTGCGTCCAGTCAAGTCAACTTCGTTTTTGTCCTGAAAACACCGGAGCACAGGAATGAAGCGGAGTACCTGCACCGGCTGAGCGAGATAACGCGGGATACCATTGCCACCGAAAAGTTCGGTAAACCCTTTGCGCAGCTTTCTACAGATCAGCAAAGCGTCGCCGCTGCGCGGACGATATCGCAACTCAAGGAAAACCGGTACGACCCGGCTTCCCGCACTCTCCGGCTCTCACCAGGCGAGGTCGCAGCCTACCATACAGAACTTGGCGAGTGGAGCGACTATTTCACCCGGAAGGACACAGCTCCAGGCCTGCCCGCCAACTATATTCACGACCCAACGGAACTGAAAAGCCTGACTTCTTACTTTGCCTGAGCAGTCTGGGCAGCAGCGGCCGCCGACCTGGATCGGTCTGCTTTTCTGGCTGTTTCTGATGTTCCGGGCGCTCGGGCCCACCTTCAAAAACCTTGAAAAACGTGAGCTGTCCTCGCTCTTTTTGTACACGGCCGTCACCATCCCGGTCTTTTATCTGCCCGCTCTTTTCTATGGCCCCACGACCAACTTTGCGATCATCGACAACTGGCGCTTCTGGATCATTCATCTGTGGGTGGAGGGATTCTTTGAACTCTTCGCAACGGTGCTGGTGGCCATCATGTTCTACCAGTTGGGCGTGGTCAGCACCAAGACCGCCACACGCCTGATCTATCTGGATGCCATCCTGTATCTCGGCGGAGGCATCATCGGCACAGGCCACCATTGGTATTTCACCGGTCAGGGAACGCTCAACATGGGCCTGGCTTCATGCTTCTCCGCTCTGGAAGTTGTGCCTCTCACGCTTCTGACGCTGGACGCATGGGATTTCATCAAGTTGAGAAAGGCAAAATGCTCCGAGTGCGGCCAGGACATGGCCTGGAGCCAGAAGTGGGCCATCTATTTCCTGATGGCCGTGGGTGTGTGGAACTTCGTCGGGGCGGGGATATTCGGTTTCCTGATCAACCTGCCCATCGTGTCCTACTTCGAGGTAGGCACGTCCCTCACCGCCAATCACGCGCACGCCGCAATGTTCGGCGTTTTTGGCATGTTGACCTTGGCCGTCATGGTCTTCTGCCTGAGGGCCATGCAATCCGACGAAGTGTGGAAGGAGACGGAGAAATTCATCCGGTTTGGCTTCTGGGGCGTGAATGTAGGCCTCGCGCTGATGATCGTTCTGGATCTGTTCCCAGGTGGAGTTCTCCAGCTCTGGGACTCCGTGGCCAACGGGTATTGGCACGCGCGCCGGCTGACCTTCATCATGGGCGGAACCTACCACAAGCTGGAATGGCTGCGCATGGTGGGTGATATGGTCTTCCTCTTCGCTGGCGCGCTGCCCATCACGCTCGGCGCGTTGCGCAGTGTGTGGAAAAGGGATCTCTCTCCAACACCATGAGGGTTAGGTGCGAGTGGCCGCCTGCTCGTCACTACTTGTTAGCTACTGTGCGTGCCCCGAAAATGCCGGTGACAGCCCCTCACCGTACTGCGTGAGAAGATGGAGCCCACAAGAAGCTGTTCACTCAATGCAGAAAATCAAACGAGAGGATGAATAACCGCCGGACATTCTGCCAGTGATCGGTGCTCTGCAAGATTGGTCCTCGAATGTCGGCAAGAGTTCGCCGTTTTTTGTTACGCTGAATCTGTCCTGCAAGCACTGACAGAGACCTTTCAAGGGCGGGGTGGATCCTGGGGTTGTACTCCCAAAGCGTCCGGTAGATCTCGCCACGAGTCCCCGGCGTTCCGTGTCGGCCTTCATCGGTGCGAGGGAATTACCCACATGGGCCGGGAAGGCAACGAAGAACATGGAAGCAGACACTCCTCCTGATCCTGCGCCGAAGACGGATAGCGACAACCTCGGCCTTCTTGCCGAGCAAGTCGTGGTGGCTTACCACGAGAGAACAAAACACCACTATCACCGCTATGCCGCCGCCATTGGATACATGGATTGGGCGACACAGCCAGATCCGTTCCGCCGTTACGACGGAGCGCCGCTGGTTCGCCTTCCTTTGCCCGACGCGGGGCGGGCACTTCCGTTCTGGCAGCTCTATGTCGCGGACAACGTTGTGCCGGCTCCGCTTTCGGTGGACTCCATCTCACTCTTCTTGCGATACGCACTCTCGCTCACAGCCTGGAAGCAGTTCGAGGGAACTAAATGGCCTCTGCGTGCCAATCCGTCGAGCGGAAACCTCCACCCGACGGAGGGATATGTGCTCTTGCCGTCGTTGGACGCTATCCACGACCGTCCCGGCGTGTACCACTATACATCGAAGGCGCACTGCCTCGAGCTTCGAGCGGACCTTGCCCGCTCGAACTGGGCGGCTTTGACAGCAGCGTTTCCGGAGGGCTCATTCCTCGTGGGGATGTCGTCCATTTTTTGGCGGGAGGCCTGGAAGTACGGCGAACGTGCATTCCGGTACTGCCAACACGATGTCGGCCACGCGCTGGGAACGATAAGATTCGCGGCAGCTGCCCTGGGTTGGAAGATCCGCCTACTCGACTGCGTGGGCAGCGCCACAGTTTCGCAACTTCTCGGACTCGACCGCGAGGCCGACTATCCGGACGCGGAACGTGAGCACCCCGAGCTCGTGGCGCTTGTAGTTAGGGAGAAATGGGCCTGCGACCGGGACCTCTTCCTCTCCAACGAGCTCGTATCCCAGATGGCGGCCAATTCTCAGTGGTACGGCAAGGCGAACGTGCTGAGTCCCGAGCACGGCGTTGATTGGCCAGTGATCGACCAGGTGGCTGTCGCCACAACGAATCTCGCTAATACGAATCAGGGGGCCACTACAAATCTCAGAGTCACCGCAAATCAGAAGATTGCGGCGGATAAAGAGTTTTCCGCGTTCCCTTCGGAGGAAGAACTCTTCGGGACGCCAGTCCGGTCAGGCTCCTTCACCGCGGAAAAAGTCATCCTGGGGCGCAGGAGTGCAGTGAGCATGGATGGGTCCACGGCAATTTCCGCGGCGACCTTCTTTCGGATGCTGGCCCGTCTCGTACCCACTCGAGACGACCAGTCCATGCCGTGGGACGCCTTGCCCTGGCGCCCGCGCATCCACTTGGGCCTCTTTGTGCACCGCGTGAACGGCTTGAATCCAGGCCTCTATATGCTCGCTCGGGATCCGGAGAAGGTCGAGACACTCCGGCAAGCGATGCGGCCTGAGTTCCTGTGGAAACGCCCTGCTTCGTGTCCGCACGGCCTTCCGCTTTACCTACTGAACGAGGGGGACTGCCGCACTCTGGCCGCGACCGTCTCCTGCGGTCAGGACATCGCGGGGGACGGGGCCTTCAGCCTTGGGATGATTGCCGAGTACATGGACAGTTTGGTTGTCTATGGCGCGGGCTTCTACCGAAATCTCTTCTGGGAGGCCGGCCTCGTGGGCCAGGTGCTGTACCTCGAGGCGGAAGAGGCGGGAATTCGTGCGACCGGGATCGGCTGCTACTTCGATGATCCGGTTCACGAGGTGTTCGGCTTCTCTTCGCGCGATTGGCAGAGTTTCTACCATTTCACTGTGGGTGGTCCAGTTGAGGACGGACGCCTTACCACGTTGCCTGCGTACAACTTGGAAGACGCAGGATAAGCAACCCCGACGTTTGAATTGGATCGGTCGTCTGCGGCATCCATTGAAGTGGATAAACAGAGAGTTCCCTCCCGGCCACACCGGCGTATGGGGACTAATTGGCACAACGCTTTATGGGGCCTAGAACAACATCGCTAGTCGAGACCAGAATCTGTCCAGACGCTAAAACAATTACTGAGAAGGTCGTCGAGTGACTCGACACATCGCCGCTGACACTCACAGTAGGCTGTGGTAGCCTCATGGATAATCAGATGAGTCCAAAATCGTAGCCTCCTGTTCTTTCCCCTGATCAATGGAGAATTCGATGCCAAGCCCTTTCAAGCACATTGTTGTGCTCATGATGGAGAACCGTTCTTTCGACCACATGCTGGGCTACCTCAAAGCTGCTGACTATCCCATTGAGGGACTGAACGGAGACGAGACCAATCCTTCCGCGGATGAGGGGCCTGCGATTCGGGTGAGTCCCGACGCCCGCTCCATCAACGACCTGAATCCTGACCCGGCACACGAATTCCCCGACATCAACTGGCAGATATTCGGGAATGCCGATGGCGTCGACACGGGCCAGGCAAAGATGCAGGGGTTCGTTCAGAACTACGCCACAGACAGCGGTAATGCGGTGCAGGGCCGGAATATCATGAAGTGCTTTCATGCAGGATCACTTCCCGTGCTGTCGACGCTTGCCAAACAATACGCCGTCTGCGATCGCTGGTTTTCTTCCGTTCCCGCGTCGACCATTCCAAACCGGCTGTTCGCGCATGCAGCCAGCTCAGGTGATTCGCTGACGCAGGATGCTGTGCTGGCCCCGGCAACGGCAAAGACTATTTTTCAGATTATTGACGATCCGAACAACGATGCGACTTATCGCATCTACTGGAGCGGCGCCACGATTTTGATGGCGAACATCTATCTCGCGCATCACCAGAACAAGTTCTTCGACTACTCCCGCTTCCGGCAGGATTGCAAGGACGATTTGCTTCCTGAGTACACATTCATTGAACCGGTCTACGACGATGACCTGAATCACGGACTGCTGGCCAACAGCCAGCATCCAGATTTTCCCGTGAATGCGGGAGAGGCGCTGATCGCCGAGGTATACAACGCCGTTCGAAGCAGCCCCAGTTGGAACGACACGCTCCTGCTGATCGTGTATGACGAGCATGGCGGGATCTTCGACCATGTGACTCCACCCACTCTGATCCGCGATCCAAAGTATCCCGATATCCCTCCGACCAAGGACTTCGGATTCAGGTTCGATCGCCTGGGAGTGCGGGTGCCGGCGGTCTTTATTTCGCCCCGGATCAAGGCTGGCACGATCCTGCACCGGCAGTTCGATCACTGTTCGATTCTGGCGACCGTGCGCAAGCTCTTCTGCATTGACCAGTCCCCGTTCTCCTGGCGCGAGGCGCAGGCCGCGACGTTCGACGATATAGCCAATCTTCCCGATGACCAGATACGCACCGACACGGTCCCGTTGCCGGCCGCCGTGCCTTCAGACGGAAGCATTCCGCTCCGTCGCGACGCGGTTCTCTCGCAGGCCGATCGGCAGGCCGCAGATTCCGCCCTGGTGACTTCGGGGGTTCTGCCGGTGCTGCACGCGGTAGCGGAGGAGTCTGTGACGGCGAATCTCCCGCCGGTGGTTGCGCCGCCGATTCGCAAGCCCACCGACCTGGTGATGCTGATGGCACAGGCAATGCAGCACAGCCTGCAGGTCATGGGACTGAAAACGGCGAAGAACCTTCAACAGATTTACTCAGCGCAGGATGCGATGGACTATCTGCGCGACGCCGCAAACCAGTTGGGACAGCGAGGGGGAGCATGAAAGCACTTTGGTCGTGGGTCGCTCTCGCTGTCACCGCTGTGGCAACCCGCGGAGCACTGTCGCAGACCATCGGCGTATCATGCCCAAAGTTCTTCTCCGATCGTCACCAAGCAATTGCCTGCACGGAGGCGCTCTTCAGCCAAAACCACTATCACTTCACACTCGCGTCTTTGCCACCCTCAAATGGTTTCGGGCCGGGCTTGGTACTGATCGACAAACTGCAAGGGACGACGGGCAAGCCCGCGCGCGAGTGGTTTCTCGACCTCAGCGTGTTCGGCGCAGCGACCACAAACGGATCGTGGTTTATGGGTGGAGACCTGGTATGGCTTCCCCCGCTTCCGTACAAAACAGACAGCGACCTAGATGGCGGCCTGCTCCTGGGCAAGTTGAAGTCCACATCGCGCGCATCGCTGCACCTCTCGGGGTGGCATCGCTCCGTGAACACGCTCTATGACTACGGCAACGGTTCGGCGACGCCGAATGTGCGGTACACCTATGCGCAGGACGACACAACATTCGACGCTGCCATGCGAATGCCGCTGACGCGATGGCTGACCGCGACGGGCGAGTCAGAGGTGCGCGGCACAATGCTCCCGGCGGTACGCAGTGCGGACGCAGTCAGCAAGAATCTCCCTCCGGCGGTGATTCCGGGGATCACTACGCAACCGCTGTTCGTCCATGACGCCGTGGGTGGCGAGAGCCTGTTCAAGATTCGTGCGGGTAAGCCGTTTCAGGAGTTTCCGAAACAGTACGATCCGCATTTCCAAAGCCTGCTGCTCTTCACTCTGAGCAACAACGTCGCGTTCCATTGGCAGGTTCCGACGGATGGGTCGCCCTATTCGTTCCGGCAATTTATCTACGACGGTCACGAACAGATGGACCTGCACCAGGTACTCAGAAATTTCTTCCCTTCCGATCGTCACCCCGTGATCGCGTACATGTGCGAAGGTAACAAGCGGCGGGACGAATGCCAGTTCGGACAATTCGATGTGAAGATGCGGCTGGTGCTCTCCTCAGAGAGCAACAGTAACCAGGTGCCGTTCTATCTGCAGCCCACTCTGGGAGGCACCGACATCGATGGGCGCGTAACTCTTCGCGGATGGGATAACTACCGGTTCAGAGCGCCGGATCTTTCCCTGTTCCAGTTTGAATATGGCATTCCCGTGTACGACCCGCTGGGAGTCTACGCGTTTTATGACGCAGGCACGGTGGGGAGTTCCACTTCTGACCTGGCCATCTCACGCATGCGCCAGGACGCCGGCTTCGGAGCCTCGGTTCGCATCAAGGGGCAGATAATCATGCAAACCTACTATGCCTACGGAGCGGGGCACGGCGGAAACTGGAACTACAACTTCAGCAAAGTGTTCTAGCGGCAACTCAACGACGTGGCTCCTTAGCGAGCGGGTTGCTTGTCCACGATTGCAGAATGATCCAACTGCAAGTCCGCCAACTCCTGCAAAGCCGCCACCTGCGTTAGTCGAACGCAGATTAGTAATGAGATGGCTTGTGGAATGTTTTCGAGATTTGCCGGCCATCCCAGTGAGACATTCAGTTTCGCCATTTGGCTGCGCGCCGTCAGGCCGCGTCGTCCAAGTCTTGCTCCTCATCCTCGTCGTTCGCCATGATCTCCTCATTCTCTTCCCTGCTCGTTTCGGCTTCGTCCTGATTTGCCGCAGGGATGGACAATGGAGCCGGGGCTGAAGGCTGAGACTCGTCGGGAGAACCGAAGAGGCTGGCGGTCTTCGGCGCTTCAGGTTTCTGTGGAGCTGGCTTTTCTAGGGCGGACGCGGGTTTGCTCGCAGTGACATTGCTCGCATCTTTCCTGGCAGCCTGGTTTCTGTTCTTGTTCCGAGCCTCGGCCTGGGCCGCCTTCGCCGCCGCGTCCATATCGGCTTTGGCGCGGTCGAGCGTGTTTTTCAATTCAAGATGGCTGGAGACGAAGTTGACCAGCGTTTGCGGAAGCTGCTCGTCAAGATCTTCTGCAGTTCCTGAGATGCTTACTGCCGTCGTGAGCGCATTGTTGTCGCCCTCGGCGATCTTCTTTGGAACCACATTGACGCGAAACTGGTCTTCCTCAAGGTGGGTCACGGTGATGAGAACGGAGCGATGCCGCAAAAGCGGCGCAAGTTCTTTGAACATGGAAATGAATCCTCCGGGATGAAATTGGATTTTGATAGCGAGAGCAGCACCCCAAGGCCGTTGCATTGCGCTCTTCAGAGGTCCATGCATGTTGCGGAAGAATCCCCTGTTCGAGCCCTGCGCGAGCAAGGCCTCTGGCGCGTATTCTGGCAGTATGGAACCGCATGCCCGGTCGGGGAGCCGGCCCGCCCTGGACCAATCGCTCAGCGACGCCGAATATGACCGTCTGGCGGCGATCCTCGACCTCTTTCCGGGCGAGGACGCCATGGATGCCGAGGAGATGGATGGGCTTTTTGCGGCGCTCATCTCCGGGCCGGTGACCATCCCTCCCAGTGTGTATTTGGGTGAGATCTGGGGAGGCGAAGAGTCTCCCTTCGCCACAGCGGGCGATTTTGAGGAGTTTCTGCATCTGGCCATGCGCCACTGGAACTTCGTCGCGCGGGTACTGGCTTCCCCGGATCTCGCCTTCCTTCCCTGGCTTCCGGTCGAAGAGGGCGAACGGCTCCCCCGGGGAAACCGCTGGGCACACGGGTTTCTCAGGGGAGTCGACCTGTGCCGCGAAGCATGGGATGAGGTCTTCAAGGATGAGGATAAATTCGCCATCCTGCTGCCGGTCCTGGCTCTGGCGCACGAGAACGATCCCGACCCCGAGTTGCGTTCCTGGAAGACACCGCCGGGACCGGAGTTGCGCGAACAGCTGCTTGCGGGCCTGTCCGTGGCGACGCAGCGGATGTATGACTACTTTCGGCCCGCCCGCATGCGTGAGGCGCGGCCCCAACAGACCAGAGTTGGCGCTTCAGGGCGAAAGATCGGACGCAACGATCCCTGCACTTGCGGTTCGGGGAAGAAATACAAACGTTGCTGCGGCAACGTCACGATTCACTGAAGGTTCAAGCGGCAATGGATCAGGTCAGCTTCCTCGAACCGCCCGAACCTCCCAGTGCAGGGAACAAAATTCAGCGAGGCGCGCGAAGTCACGCTGATTCACGGTGATCACTGTGATGTCGGCACGACCTCCGCTTGTGGCGATCAGGGCATCGTTGGTCAACCGAGCCTGTCCGATCCGCCCATAGCCATATTTCTCTGCAAGGCGGGCGAGGACCCTGCCAGCCGGGGTCCAGTCGCCGAGATTGGGAACGAGGACTCTTCCGGCCCGCTCGAAATCCCGCTCCAGCTTTTCCAGAATCCTGTAGCCGTTCCGGGTTGCTCCCGCATAGAGTTCCTCCAGCACGACAGAACTGAGCCAAAGAGGAGATTCTCGCGCCCACCGCTGCAACCGAAGAGCAACATTGCCTCCGGTCCACAAGGCACTGATGTAGATGGACGAGTCGAAGAGGATTGGCATCCCTATTTTTCCAGTGTTCCACAAACGTCGCGGATGACGATGCCGCTTTTGAGGAACTTCTGATTCGCTTCCACAGCCAGCCTGTTGCGCTCGTGCTCAGAGATCGCCAGGTCGAGAGCGCGTTCAACGGTCTCGGTTTCAGTCCTCGTTTCGAGCGCCTTTTGTGCGCGCTTGAGCTTGATCGAATCGATTCGGAAATGCTTGTGAACCGTGCGGCTCTTCGCGGTCGCCATGGCGTTATCCTCGGAAATGAGTTTAGCGTGGATGCGCACAATTGCGCATTTTGTGAACATTGTCTATTTACTGTCTCATTCAAGCCGTCAGCCGATCTCCGCGGACAGTTTATTGTCGTAATCTCCGAATTCTCCTCCACAGATCGGGATCCACGGGGATAGCTGACATTTGCCCGGTGGCTGCATTGAGAAAACCGCCGTGATGGCGAAGATTCCCATATCGGAATAGCCTTGCGAGCATGGCCAGCGCGCCTGCCGCCAGAGCCTGATTGATAAACGGTTCCTGCCGTTCGAGCGCCTCGACCGCGGAACAGCTTGGCAGCGGGTCTTCGCCACCAGTCGCATCAGTGATCTCTGGAAAAAGTTCGCTGACCGTGCGGAGACGGTCGGCCTTCCGGCGATTCCTCCCGTTCAGCGGCTGTCCGAGGACAAATTGCCCGCTCGCCGCATTGTTCCCGAGATCAAGCCAGTAGGCGACGTGACTCGATCTCTTGATGACACTGCGCTCGATGACACTGCGCGCCGCCCGTGTGTCCACGCAACCTATCAGGAGGTCCGGATCCCGGTCGTAGTTCGGCCCAAGTGTCGTCTCAGAGAAGCATACGGACAGCGCATTCCACTTCGTGCCCCAAAAGAGATTGAGGCGGTTGATGAGAACGGTGGCCTTGTTCTGGCCCACATCCGACCAGGAGAATGGCTGCCGCACGCAGTTCGTCTCGGAGACTGTGTCGCCGTCCATGAGAGTGACCTCCAGGCCATAAGGATGGCCCCAGACGCGCATCGCCTGATCGAGATACGGCAGGCCCATCCCGATGGCGCTTCCGCTGCCTCCGGCGCCGACAACCAGCACCCGCACCGGACGCTGGTTCAAGAGACCGCTGGGGAGAACGTGTTCAACGCGCATGGTTCTCTACCTCCCCTGCACAAACTGCGCAAGCGTCTGCGGCAATTGAATCAATGTGCCAGCGGGAAACCGTCGCCGCCTCCCTTCAAGTTCGCCCCACAGCGCGTCGTGACCGCCTTCGTGGCGGGTCAGTCTGCCCACATTGGCGTGTGTAAAGGCGCTCTCGTAGAATCCCTTTTCCCACGTTTCGATGGACGCTACAGAAGCGCTCTCCGGGCACCGCATCGATCCCAGGCACACGCTGCCGTCATCGGACAGATTCCAGAATGGGGCCACTGCGAGCGTCGTCTGCGCGTCCGGCCGTTTGTTTTCACACAGCGCTCGGATTTTGAGGTCGCCAAGGGCGACTCTCCATACCAGCGGCGGCTGCGGAAACGCCTTCCCGTTGAGCTTCTGGGCCTTGCCTTCAGCATTCTCAAAGAACATCTGACGGCGGCGCCGCGGTGTCCACCAGGCGATCATGCGGTCCGATTTGGCAAGCACATTCTCGGGAAGCACTTCGGCCGTGGTGCCGCCCGAGAGTGAGTCGGCCAGGTCTTCAATGAAGGCCGTGGTCAATGGCTGCGCAGGGCCCAGTATGGGAGGACCCTGCTTCTGAGGCGTAACCGTGTGCCAGGTGATGAAGCTTCGCCGGTTCTCCCGGTAGATCAGCAACGCGTCACGCAGCTCGAAACGATGCATCTCCCCGATGGCAATCTCGACCTTCATCGCCCTTCTCCTTTTGAATCTCTTCGATCAGTTGGCACAGCTCCCGATTGACAAGGACAAACCGCTCGACTGCGCGCATTGCGGCAGAACACTGTTCCTCATCGTCGGGCGAGAAGACGGCGCAGAAGGCAGGCTCCGACGAGCCTTCGAGCATGTGCTGGCTCTCTTCATCGAAACAGGCCGCAATCGCGTCATGCTCCTCAAAGACAATCAGCAGCGCCGGCAGAGGTGGCCCGTCGTAGTAACCCTCGAAATCGTTCCGCTGCGCCGACCTCGTCCTCATCCGCGAGAGCTTCGCAATCGCCTGCACGTGCCGAATCCATTTCTGATACCGTCCACGGCTGTGATGCGAGAGGAGCCGCCGGTAATCAAGCCGCCAGTGCTCTGACTCATGCTTGAGGCTTTTGCGGATGCACTCGGGCAATGCCTTCTCAACCTCCGGAAATTCGTACTGGTCGCGATTTGCCGGCTCGTCCTCCTCGGCATACTCAATCAGGGCCTCCTCGTACATCTGGGCATCGCTGTGGTCGTAGATCCGCAGGACGCGATAGAGGGAATGGATCAGGGTCCAGTAGAAGGCCGCGCCCAGCCCTTCCGCCTCGGCTTCGAGACCGCGCAGCGCCTGCCCGATCTTGAGATAACCGCAACCGCCGCAGCTGATCGATAGTGCCAGTTGCCCCGTGCCGAGGCCCGCATTGTCCGGACCAACAACGTCGGCCACTTCGAGGTGATACTCGATATTACGTTCCACGAGCTCAAAGGTCTTCGTGCCGATTCGGTTCAGAATCGAGCGCCGGGCAAAGACCAGAGGGTCCTCACCGCATTCGTTCCACAGTTCAGGAGTGCCCAGATCCGTGCGGACAAGTGCCGCGCACAGTTCAAAGAGCATCTCACCGTTGACCTCGTGGCTATAAACGGTCGTTTGCCCCTCAAGCGACGGCAGGGCCTGAACGAAAGCCGGCGCCAATGTCTCTACTGCAGTGGCGGCAGGATTTCCGTGGGCGCGGGCAATGTTCGTGCCTCGTGCGCGTGATATTGGGACAGGGCGCTGGTCAGCGCCTCGGCGAGCGAGAGGGATTCTTGGCATCTCAGGTGCCTCACCAGGGGTTCGTTCTGACGATTCGGGGGAGCTGCCGCCTTGGCCTTCAAAGCAGCAATGAACTCCTCTGGCCTCACTTGCCGTTTCGACATGGCTATCCCTTCGATCCGATGGCGCGGCTGAAGGTATAGCGCAGGGCGCTGCCGGTATCCTCAGGCCCGGTCAGTGTTGCCGTGGCGAGCTCCGGGAATGACGGCGTGAGAATTTCCCTCACTTCCTCGACGGTCAAATTTGGAGATGGGTCGGGAATACGTGTCCCGTTCAAGAAAAACTCGCGGTGGAGGGTTTCCACTTTCAGAGTGCTCATCATTGGTTTTGTAGGTTGACGCAATCGATGACATCCTTGACACAATTCGTGACACGGACTGTCAACCGCGCGGACCTATTCCTTTCGTTGGGATAGGGGTTTCTTACTTTCGAGGTCTTGATTGGCGCGCACTTTTATACAGCGTGTCAGGTGTTCCCTTCTTCCAAGTCTTCTGGTCAAGCCCGCGGGAGGCGGTGAGCTTGGTGTCCATCATGAAGCGGGCTGGATGCCAGGGAAGAACGCAGTGATTGGCACCTTAAAGAAGCGAGCCAGCTTGTCCAGATCTGAGGTGGACGGCTTATGGATCGCAGTTTCCCACCGGCCAGCGAGTCAGGCCGTGACAGTCGCTATGTGTGTCGATCACGCACTCGGCGAGATTCTGCAGCCGCAACGGAATTGCGCTGCTCTACCGATTCGAGATGTAAAGGGCCGTTACCGATTCTGCGAGGCCGGCTGAACATTGGTTGATTCTGGCCTATCAGGGCGATAACGCCCTCCGATGGCCCTCCAGGGCGCCTGGAAGAGTGCCCCTGTTCTTCAACGCGTCTATTCATTGTAAGTTATTAACCGATATATAACTGACGGTTAGGCGACTATCGATTGGCGACTATTCGACCACGACCCGCTTCGAGTGGGGTGAGGGCTGAAAGATATCAGCATAATTCTTGGCGGTCCCGGTATGCTTGAAGAGGCTTGCCCCGCTCTATTCGGGCGGGATCCTTGGTGGCATTTTCTTTTTCGGGAGATTTCCATCCACGCTTCGCTTTTGCTTGTTCTTGCGATTGTTTTCGTTGCCACGGTGATCCGGTCGGCGTTTGGCTTTGGCGAAGCGCTGATCGCAGTGCCCCTGCTGGTGCTTTGCATGCCACTGCGAGTGGCCGCGCCGCTGGCGGTGCTGCTCTCGATCGCGATTGCAGCCATGGTAGTGGCGCAGGATTGGAGGCATGTTCACCTGCGCAGCGCCGCCGGGCTTCTGCTAGCCACGGTCTTCGGGATTCCGCTCGGATTGCTAGTACTGACCAATGGGCACCAGGAGCTGGTCAAGGCGGGGCTAGGCATCCTGATCGCGTTGTTTGCGGCCTTTTCGCTGGCGGCGCGCGATGCGTTGCGGCTGAAGAACGAGCACCGGGCGCTGCTTCTGCTATCAGGATTTCTGGCCGGCATTCTGGGCGGAGCCTATGGCATGAACGGGCCGCCGCTTGTAATCTACGGCTCGCTGCGCGGATGGTCTCCGCAGCACTTTCGTGCGACGCTGCAAGCTTATTTTCTGCCTGCCAGCATTTTGGGGATGATTGGCTTCTGGAGCGCTGGGCTATGGACCCGCACGGTGACGCACGAGTTCCTGCTTTCGGTGCCGGTAATGCTGCCGGCGGTGTTCCTGGGACGAGCAATCAACCATCGCTTCTCCGGAGCCGCGTTCCTTCGATACGTCTACTGCGGACTTCTGTTGCTTGGCGGCATGTTATTTGTGGAGGCAGTCACGCAGCATGTGTGAGAAGCGACGCTTATCTCTGCTGCCTGCCACCACATAATCTTCCCAGCGGTAGCTCGCAACAACACTTCCTCTAAGTTCATCGTCCGCTCCACGGCTGACGCCGAATAGTTCTCCACGCGCAGTCGCATGGTTCTATCCTCGCCGCCTGCTAAGCGGACGCTTCACTTGCTACAACCACCGGACATATTATGTGCTAACGACAGTTACCACTTGTGCATTACCCTACACGTCTGCGGCTCGGAGGCGGTGCCGGGTACTGCGACAGTGTTGGTTGTGGCAATTCGCCCTGCTGAGCGGCAGAATTCACTCCTGCCAGAATCCCGCAGCCAATACACGCAGTAGAACAAGAATCTAAATAAAAGTAATACTTTCTGCACGTTACAGGTTCTCCCCAGGATTACTCCCCGAATGTCGGCATAGCGACTGGAAAGAGCCCCGCCGTTTGCGTCATTCCGCGCCGGTATGGCCTTTGGCGGCAATTGGCGGCTCGCAACGGGGGCGCGACCAAAACAGTACACTCACATCTAATAGACGATGGATTCTCCCAACATTCCCCTCAACGGGTCGCCGCTCAGCCCCGCCCTTACCGGCCAGCAGGTGTGCCTCGCATTCGACAATACATTTGCGCGGCTTCCGGAGCACTTCTACGCGCGTTTGAACCCAACACCGGTCGCGGCACCGCGCATCGTGAAAGTCAATGTGGAACTGGCCCGGGAACTGGGACTCGATGCGAATGCGCTCACAAGCGAGTATGGTGTTGCAGTTCTCGCCGGCAACCGGGTGGCCGACGGCGCAGAGCCGATCGCGCTGGCCTATGCCGGGCATCAGTTTGGGCACTTTGTGCCTCAACTCGGCGACGGGCGCGCCAACCTTCTCGGCGAGCTGGTATCGCGCGACGGCCAGCGGTACGACGTCCAGCTCAAGGGCTCTGGCCGAACCCCTTTCTCACGCGGCGGCGACGGCAGAGCTGCACTCGGACCAGTATTGCGAGAGTACATTGTCAGCGAAGCCATGGCGGCGCTGGGCGTACCCACCACACGGGCCCTGGCTGCCGTAACCACCGGCGAACGGGTGCTACGGGACACTGTCTTGCCTGGAGCTGTGTTGACCCGGGTAGCGGCAAGCCATCTGCGTGTGGGTACCTTCCAGTACTTCGCGGCACGGGGCGACGTGGAGGGCTTGCGCATGCTTGCCGACTATGCGATCGCCCGGCATTATCCTGAGGCCGCGCAAGCGAAAGAGCCTTACCGGGCGCTGCTGGAGGGCGTAATCGCACGACAGGCGCAGCTGATCGCGCAATGGATGCTGCTCGGTTTCATTCATGGTGTCATGAACACTGACAACACATCCATCTCTGGTGAGACCATCGATTACGGTCCCTGCGCCTTTATGGAGGCATACGATCCGGCCAAAGTTTACAGCTCAATTGACCACGGCGGTCGCTATGCCTATGGCAACCAGCCTCGTGTGGCGCTGTGGAACCTGGCGCGGCTGGCCGAATCATTGCTGCCCGTTCTTGCGCAGGAATCAGGCAGCGAAGAAGCAGGGTTGGTCGCGGCAACCGAAGCCCTGTCGGCTTTCGAGTCTCAGTTTGAAGTGACCCAAAGTGCAGGACTGCGCCGCAAGCTTGGACTTGTTGTAGAGCGCGAAGGCGATGCGGCTCTGGCCGAAAATCTGCTCCAGTGCATGGCTGCCAACCGCGCGGACTTCACACTGACCTTCAGGAGATTGTGCGATGCCGCAGCCGGACCGGAGGGCGACGCGGGAGTTCGCGCGTTATTTGCCGACCCCGCCGCATATGACGGCTGGGCTGTTGGATGGCGCCGTCGTCTCGAAGAAGAGTTCGCAGATGGGCAGGTGCGTACCGCAGCCATGCGCAGAATGAATCCGGCGTTCATACCCCGCAACCATCTTGTGGAAGCGGCGCTCGATGCCGCGAACTTGCGCCAGGATTTTCAGCCCTTCGAGGACCTGCTTGCCGTTATCTCGCGGCCATACAACGAGCGGCCGGAGCTCGAGAGGTACTCCGCGCCCGCCCGCCCCGAGGAGCGTGTTCTGCAAACTTTTTGCGGGACGTAAAGTATCGGACAGCGTCATCTATCTGGGATGAGCCTATCGGCCCTCGTGGTCTGTATCGAGTTCCAGGACCAGGATCCGCGTACCATAGTCTTAGGGAGCCGAGGACAAATGTCTACCGCAGAGATGAATCCGTCCCGCAAGCACGCATATACAGATGCTGGTGCAGCCCAACTGCCAGAGCCGACCTATGCCGAGCGCGTCCGTACCCTCATTTCCCTCTGCATGATCGCGACTCTCTCAACCGTCTCTCGCAAGCGGTCAGGATATCCGTTCGGTTCTCTCATGCCTTATTCGATCGATGAGACTGGACGACCTATTTTTCTGATCAGCAATCTGGCTATGCATACCCAGAATATTCAAGCTGACCACCGGGCAAGTCTCTTTGTGGCTCAAGCCGGCGACGGCGATCCGCTCGGTACCGCGCGGGCAACGCTCGTTGGTGATGTGCTTCCTGTACCGGAGGATGAAGTCGGCGAGGCCCGTCAACACTATTTATCGCGCTATGAGAACAGCCGCTCCTGGGTGGACTTTAAGGATTTTGGCTTCTATCGCCTGCAGCCTCTGGACATTTACTATGTCGGCGGCTTCGGGGTCATGGGATGGGTGACTGCGGAGGATTACCGGTCCGCAATGATTGATCCGCTGGCCGACGCGGCTCCCAAGATTCTCGGACACATGAACTCAGATCATGTTCCCGCGATGATCCTGCTGGCCAAAGTTTATGCTGGCCTTGACGCGACTGAGGCCGTGATGACGGCGGTCGACAGGCTTGGATTCCACCTTCGGCTGAAGACCGACGACGGCATGAAAGGGACGCGTATCAATTTCCTACGAGAAGTCCAGGACTCGGACGAAGCACGCAAAGGACTCGTGGAAATGGTTCGAGCAGCTGAGCCAAAAGCCTGATTACGGCAAATGATCGAGTCTTCCTTCGAGTACGCCATATCAGGCCATTGCCATGGCAAACAAGCATTATCCAAAACTCCATTCAGGTCTGTCGCACGCCTAGGGCGTTTCGGGGGAGTAATCCCAAAGATCGCGCGCAAGCGGCTGTCAATGAGTAGTTTGGCCCGTTAGCGACAAAAGAAGAGCCAGCCGTCACGGTGGTTCGCAGTATCCTGATCTGCAAGTTCGGGAATTTATCCTAGGTTCCATGAAGACGACTAGCGATGAGCCACTTTTTGTGCTTCCGGAATGCGTGCGTGCGCAATTCGAATTCTTTCGCGAAGCTGTGCGCAGCCTGATGGCGGCAAAAGACGAACTATATGGCAGGATTTCGGTCGCTGAACCCGTTGAGTCCATACCCATAACCCAGAACACAATGCCGTCTGGTGAGGTCGTTCAAAACCAGCCACTTCAGATCAAGTCCGCCCTTGATAAGCGTATTGTCCTCGTAGTGGCCTGGGCCAGGCAAAGCACGGCCGCAGCGCTTGCTCACTTTTTCAAAATATTCTCCAGTGAAAAAGCCGCTCCCTCTCCAATGGCTTTGTTCACAACGTCGGCCTCTCCCGGAAGAAGGAAACTCGGGTTGAAGTCTAACGGCTTAACCGGGAATTGCTCAATCGGCAATTCGTGATTGACCACGGTCTGACATAAGCGCACATAGGAGCGGGTATCGATGAAACTCTTGATCGCAGCGGGGTCGGTGAGGGTCTTGTAGTAGGCCAATTCGTCCGGAGATAAATCGGACGGCTTCAGGACCTGAGCAGGAGTCATTTCCAGCTGGGCAGGAGGTTCAACGCCGGGATTCTGCCGGGCCATGATCGAATCTGCCAGCGCGCGATTGATGACATTGGGATCCGTGGGCAAGAGATATTTTGCGCTGAACCCCGCTGGCTTGTGGGGAAGCTGCGCGGCCGGCAGTTTGCGATCCACTACCTGCTGGCACAGCCGCACGTAGGAGCGGGTCACAAGGAAGTCGCTTGCGGCGGCGGAATCAAGCGTTTGGTAGAAGGTAAATTCCTGCTGGGTAAGATCCGCGGGCTTTATCATCTGTGCCGGCGCTAGTGGCGGTCCGCCAGATTGAGGTGCGGACGACTGAGGGGCTGCTGGATGCGGCAATAAAAGCCATACACCCAGAAGAAGTCTCGTAAGGGTTTTCGTGTTCATCGGAAACACTTCCTTCAAAAAAATGGATGGGATGTACTTAGTCATAATAGCCGGAATCCCATTTTTACCTCTCTGGAAAGGGTCACGGCCTCATGAAGAGTGCAGGTGAAAAGCTTTCTGTTAATAGGGAAGAGGATCTCATACGCTCTGAATTCCGAATCCTCCTACTTAGCCTCATGATGCGGATTAGGGCTCGCCTGACGTCACCACGCCCCATAGCGACCCCAGACAAAGCGCGAAACTGGTCGAGCGCAGCGGAGTGCTGGATGTAGCGACCCGTCAGGCTCCGGAACAGGCAATCGCCCGACCGAGGTAAATCGGGCAATAAGCGAGGTAAATATCTTATATCCAGCATGTTAACGGTTCGCTTTAGGATTACTCCTCGAATGTCGGCAAGTGTCATGGAATGTGCATGGGGCCGCGTTTCTCAAGCTCACGCCATGCCATATCGCATTTCCAGGCCTGATTTCGTCCCGACGATTTTTCGCTGAAAAGTGAATCCATACCGCGGGCGTATCGGCTCGTATTTGACTTGGCATTCAGTCATAGTTTCTGTTTACGTGACGTCGCATAGATTCGTCCTGCCTATACGTTGACCAGGCGCGGCGATGTTGGTACCACCAGCCCCACAGTACGAGTCCGGCAAGGACCACCGCCAAACCAATCCAAATATAGGTTCGCATCACTACAACACCATCCCCCTGATTATCGCTCAACCATGGAAAGTCTGTTCTGCGCAGAAAAGGGCTGCGAAGTAAGACCTGCCATATCGACCAACGGACACTCGGATTGTGGTGGCCGTCCGCGTATCGACAGTGGCCCTCGTTTCGGCGATGACTTGGCGCCGCTATGCCTTCTTGCCCTGGCCTTCAGGAGCAGCCGCTCGTCCCGCCGCAGTTTCCGCACAAGAAGCAGTTTCCGTTCGGTGTCATCAGAGCACCGCATGAGGCGCACGCGGGTCCGTCGCCGGCCTGAAATGCCTGCGTGGGGAGCGGCACAACCTGGCGCGATTCTCCGAGCGCGTTTCTCTCGCCATCGGAGGCCGGAAACAAGCTGAGCTGCGATCCAGACAGGAAGCGCAATTCCAACCATCTAAAGAGAAGATCCATGATGGACTTTGCGAACCCGATCTGTGGGTTACCGGTCCACCCCGATGGTTCAAAACGTGTATGCGAAAGTTTGTCGCAAAGCACTTTCAGGGGCACTCCGTGCTGAAGGCTGACCGAAACCACAGTGCCGAAACACTCCATCAGCCCGGCGATCGTGGAGCCCTCCTTCGCCATGCGAATGAAAATTTCCCCGGGTTGTCCATCCGGATAGAGGCCAACCGTCAGATAGCCTTCGTGGCCCCCAACAGAGAAGTGATGCGTAATGGCCGCGCGCTCATCGGGAAGCCGGTGACGGTTCGCCGCGGGCGGACCCAGGGATCCAGATGCAGATCCTGGCGCTACCTGCGCCAACTTGGTTCGATCGTCCGCGCTGGCCCGGCCGGGCGTGGTCTCGCCTTCACCACGGAACGCTTGGCTTGTCCGTTCCAGGGTATCCATCTTTCGCCTCCAGTGGCGGACCGAGAGAATCGCCGATCGCCTCTCTGCCGCTTCGATTGGTTTGTACTTCCAGACCGGAATCCGGTCAAATGGGCCGTAAGGTGTTCGCCAGTTTTCGCGCTTCAGAACAATACCCCCTGAACAGGCGCGACAGGGCTCTCAACTGCTGTCGAAACGGCGGGTTGGGCATCTTGTTCGCACTCTGCCGCGCTTGTCCGGTATTTGTCTTTCAATTGTTTGAGTAAGGCCAGCTCCGCTGCCTGTTGCTCCTCTGCCAGGCGCAATCCATACCGCGCAAGGTAGTTGCGGTCGACGATTTCTCGCTGGATCGCCCTCTCCACATCGGAAAACGTGCATGCGGGATCCCCGTAGCAGGGGAACCGCAGGGTATGTTTCAGGAAGCGCACCCGATCCGTGAGGCAACTGAACCACTCCTCATAGAACTGCGTCAGGTTGTAATGAGCAATATGCGAGAAGCAGTTGCTCAGACGGTTGTAGAACTTCTTCGAAAACAGGCTGCGCTCGAAATCTGAATCGACGAAGTGTAGGAACGCATTACCGAAGCTCGCCTTGTCTGCGGCGGTTGAAAACTTCGTGGGCACAAAGTCCGATGGGAGGAACGGTCCCTTGGGCATGGTGATCTCCGTGCAAAGGAAAAGGGCCAGCCGCAGCCGACCCTTCTCTTTGCCGTCGTTGAGACCGCAACGGCCTCGTTAGACAATTCTCCCCATGGATAAGCTATCACTTGCGCGCGTGCGGATGAACAGCGGCTCCACGGGAGACTTATGCCGCTGTCGCCGTCATGCTGCTTGGCCGATCTCCCTGAGCTTGCGGTACACGGTGGTCTTGCCGATTCCGAGCAATCGCGCCGCTTCCAGCGGCTTGCGATTCGACCTCTCGTAAGCCGCTACGATGATCGCCCGCTCCACCTCAGCCATCGTCGGAAAGGCTCTTCCGCCTGAAATCTCGCTGAACAGGATAGGAACTTTCTCAACTTCGTCTGGCTGCTGCAGCCATTCCGTCGCTGCGGAAATCAGGCTATAGGCCTGTTCGAGCTTCCGGAGACATTGCGGGTCCTGCCGGACCACAACCTTCTCCACTACCCGTTCTACAATCTTCACGATCGGCTCCGGCAGAGCCGTTCCACAACGTCGGCAGCTGGCTCGATCCCTCCATTGAACCAGTTCGCAATTCCGACAACGAACCTTCTCACGTTCCTCGCTCATGCTCTCACCTCCATGTTGAAAACGCGCGCGCTCAGCCAAAGAGACTGAGCTGCACGGGCAGTTCGGTTGCTCCGGTATTCGGCCACGCCGGGGCGCCGCTCCGCTTCTTTTTCGCGGCCGTCGGAACCATGTGGATACCCGGCTGTGTTGCGGTTTCCGCATGATCCTCAGAGCGCAATGCCGGGAATGTGCTCTGTTCGTCGTCGCTGGCAGCCAGGGGCGGCTCCACGTACTTCGGGCGCTCACGTTCGAGCTGTCTCCATACGGCGTCGGCGGATTCGCCGACTCCGGCCTTCTCGACCAGTTCCCGCGCCATCGCGCTCATCAGGTCTTCATCGGCATCGAGCGACTGTAAACCTTCGCCGGAAAACTTGCCCTCCATCATCAGGGCGACGAGCATCTTCTTGCCCATCAGCCGGAGGCAAATCTCCTGCATGGTCCCCTTGTAGGTGAGGAACTTCACCCGCACAGGATGTCTTTGCCCGATGCGCCACGACCGCCGGCTGGCCTGCCGCAGCGTGTGCAGCGAGTAGCCCGTCTGATAGAAATACAGGGTCGGAAACGCCAGCAGGTCAAGCCCTGTCTCGACCAGCTTCGGATGGCAGACCACGACTTCGACGCCGGATTCGAGCTGCCGGTCGTACCACTCCTCCCGCTTTTGCGTGGGAACCGAGGAGCGCAGAACCGCGACCCGCAGCCCCGCCGCCGACAACACCTGTTCGAGCCGCGCGTTGACGTCCTTTTCGCCCGTGTAGGTCGCATACACCTGGCAGCGCCGGCCCTGCCGCAGCTCTTCCCGGATGTCCTCGATGAGAGTGGTCTCCTTGGAATAAAGGGCGTTCCGGGCCAGTTCGCGCGGTCGTGCGACGAGGAATTTGTAGTACTCCTTCGTCGATGGGTCGAGAGCGCGCGCCCAGATCTCTTCGAATTCGTAGGGATGGTCGGGATAAAGCAGTAGCGTATTTAGAAGCACGCTCATGAGGCTCTTGTTGCCGCGATGTTCCGCCATCGCATCGCGGAGGGCCTTTTCCAGTTCTTCGTAGGCTTCCGCAAGCCCTTCGCCCATGTCGCACGAAAGCACACTTTCGGTGTACGGCGGCAGATTGTCGGCAATGTCTTCGAGCGCCAGAAACGCCGTCGTTGACATCAGGAATTTGCCGAAGAGCAGCGGCGACGCGCCGGGCTTTTTGACGACCTGAACGGTCTTCTTCGAAGCGCGCGAGCAGGCATTGTCTTCTTCCCGGATCTTCTCGATCGTTTCAAGGACCCCGTATTGTTGCTGGAAGTTCCGGCGCCCTTCCCCTCCATAGGCAAAGCCATCCGCCGCGATGATCTGCGGTTCCATGCGGTAGAACACGTTGAACAGATCGTCCGCGTAGCCGCCCATCAGCGTTCCCGTAAGCGCCACCAGCCGGCGGCCGGCGCGTGCCAGCACGCCCAGAGCATTACCCTGCGCGGTATCGCCGGCCAACTGGTGCAACTCATCGGCAATCGCGAGATCGAACCAGCCCTTCATGTACCGGCCCAGGTACTCAACCGGCGCCATCCTCTGAATCTTCGTTCGGTCCGCCTGCCATAGAGGAGAAAATAGCTCCGTTCCGCCTGGCGCGCGCTCAACCTGTTCGCTGATCTTCAGCTGATCGAAATTCAGGCGCGTGAACCGTCCCCCTTCCGGATTCTCAATGGAAACTCCCGTATCCGGGTTGACCACGCCGCCGAGTTCCGGTCCGCACTTTGCCGTCAGAAACGCATGGCGCCAGAAATACGACAGTTTCCCTTTGTCCTTCGGGATGATGAACACCGAGCAGTGCGGGCAACGACGCGTCCAGCCTTTCCGTCCCAGTTTGCGCAGTTCAGCCAGGGAGAGCTGCAATCCTTCGTAGACCACCCGGCCCTTGCGGAGACGAACCTCGCAGACGCCATGCGGCTGCTTTGGATCGCCGCCGTTGCGCATATCTTCGACCAGAAACGTCCGCGCAAACGGGATGGTCTTGATGGTTTCCCGTGCCCACTTCTTCGCAATATGCGAAGGACACATCACCAGAATCGTCCGAGCTTTGAGTACGTGCGCCAGGCCCAGCGCCATATATGTCTTGCCCGCTCCACACTCGGCTACGATACGGGCTGCACGCGCAGACTTGAGATGCTTCACAAGCCCGCCGATGGCGATCGCCTGGGCCGGAAGAGGTGTTCTCAGCAATGTCGAAAGCTCGGCCGGAATCTCGCCAGTCGTGGTCTGAAGGGGCGGATACATTGTGAGAATCCGCTCACCGAGCTCCCCAGCTTGGGCTCTGAGATACCCATAGATATCCGTCGGCTCCATCGCGAACCTCCTGTGTTAAGTATGTTTGTGTGGCTTGTCGAGCTGGATCGTTATAAGAAGCAGCGAATGAGGGGCCGATGCCCGTTAATTCCTCAACGGAATTGGGAACGGAAGATTCGAAAGAACGGATCCATTACTCCATTCGAGGAACAACTCAGATCGCGGTTTGGCAATTCACGTTCATTCCAGAAACATCCCAGTCGACATGGGCGTTCACGGGTACCGATCCAAAACTGCGATTGGCCTTTAATCCCACACTTCGAGCCAATGACGCTCGAAGGGTGGAGCACCCGCAGCAACTTGGCTTGGGTTGAAGGGTGAACGATCCGCCTCTAGGATACGGGCGTAGAACTGTCTGATGTGGGGCTCACACAAAAGCATCCTGTTGCCGGAGCGAAGCCCATCCGTCGAACCTCTCGATAGGCCGCAAAATAGCTTTGAGGTAGCGGCTGCGCACCGACTCTCTTCGCTATGACCCTTACCTCTATGCTCTTTGCCTCCAGGCGGCGCCGAAAGGTCCATCTGTGAGCATCACCACAGATGAAGAGGACATCGTGGTTGAGGTCGTCCCCCAAACTATCGATCCAAAACTCTTCGCGGACCGGCCAACGATGAGCAATCTCGTGACGATACGCTGCATCTCGTGATGGAATGAGTGCCTCCCATGCGAAAGGAGGACCGGGGCCTAAGAACGGAAGGTCCTCTTCTATTGACAGTTCGCTCTTTTTGTCCCAGGTAGGCTCACAGAACCTATGCGTGATTCCGATCTCGTGAGCTGCGTCGTATACCACCGAGTGTCTTTGAGTGTTGCGGAGGATATCGGCGTTCGCTTCTTCTCCGATTAGCATCGGGTGGTATCGCGCGACAGCGGCTCGAATAAGTTCCCTGAGCTCAGCATGCCCGCGATTCTCAGGGTCCGTTAAAGAACTTCTGTTTCGGTAGGTCTGAGCGTTCATATGATCGCAACCGATGAGATAGAGCACCAGTCTCCAGTTCCTCCAGTCTGACTTCTTTCGCCCAAGTCATAAAGCTATAGGTAGTACATCAGGCTGTGCATCACCGATTCCGACATCTCCCAAAGCTCATCCATCCTAGATTGGTCTAATGTGCGCGGATCCCAGCCTTCCTTCAAGGCTCGAGCCGGATGAATCAGATTGCGAAATATTCTTATTTTGTCGACTGCATCCTTGGCGAGGAACTTTGGATGCGTGCCATCGTCTCGTACGTGAGATGGGCAGTCGATGGGTGCTCGAAGAACCCCGATTTCATCGGCTGCATCCACGAGATCGGCGAATCCGACTGACGAAGGAATCCGCAACTCACCTCCGTTGTCCGCTCCAAACTCGACCAGAAGGTAGACAAGAACGGCTGTCTCCACTGCAAGAGCGAGCGCAACTGCAGCCATGAAGAGGTGCCCTGATGACTCCAGGCTCTTAGCCTGGTCTTTGTAAAAGGACATCAACTCGTTCGCTGCGTCACCATGAATTGTGCCGGTGAGCTTTGACATGCTCCCTCCTTCCAACTCTCAGGCCTGCGGTGGACCTAACTAACTAGCTCTCGAACGAGAGTATAGCGCTTGCTCCCCTCAGACCTTAGAAGCCATCTCATAAATGTCTGAGCAGCATGAGAAGGCATCCGAGTTGTACGAAGCCGAGGAAGTTTTCGACGTGGTATTCCCATCGCGTGACCAAGCGCCGATAGTTCTGCATCCAGGCAAAGATGCGCTCGACTTTCCAGCGACGGCGATTGCGGCGCAGCTGGCGTCCGTCCTGCGTCTTCCTCTTGCGGTTGGCTCGGTTGGGTGAGATCATCTCGATCCCATACTCATTCATCTGCTCGTCCAGCGCATCCGAGTCGTAGGCCTTGTCGCCGATCAGTTCTTCGGGCAACTCGTCGAGGAAGCATCCGGCCAGAACAGCTTCCACAAGTTTGCACTCGGCAGGCGAAGCGCTTTCGACAGTAACGGCGAGAGGAAGACCGTCACCAGAGGCGACAGCGACGATCTTGGTGCCCTTGCCGCGCTTGGTTGGACCGACCGCGAAGCCCCCTTTTTGGCGCTCGCAAAGGTCGCATCCACGAACGCTTCATCCAGATGGAGCTTGCCTCGCTCATGAAGATGCTTCGCCAGCAGGCGCAGCGCCCTAACCAGCTTGCCCTCGCGAATCCATTGCTGGAAACGCCGGTGACAGGTCTGATACGGCGGATACTTCGACGGCATCTCGGCCCACTGTGCCCCGCTGCCGAGAATCCAGAGCACGCCGTTCAGTAAAGCCCGCGTATCGTGCCAAGGGCGGCCACGGTTGTCCTCACGCCGCACTGGACGCAAGATCGGCTCCACCAACTGCCACTGTTCGTCTGTGAGTTCCCAACGGTCTGCCATTCCAATTCGCAGAGACGCTTTGAGCAACTTCAGTTTCGCAGAAATCAATGCCCAAAATGTTTATGAGATGGGTTCTAGGCACTCCGGCAGATCCGACCGGCTCACAGACATATTCCCTGAGAATGCGTTAGAAGCCCGTACACGAGTGACACACTGGCGATCTGCGCTCTGTTCGCCCCGTCGTTGGGCAAGATCTGGGCATGCAGGCAGTCCAGCAGAAGCCACATAATTCCTTGCACACGGGAAAATTAGTCCAGGAATGTCGGCCAGAGTTCGCCGATCCGCCTGTGCATAGCCCTCAGTTGAGGCCCAAGGCAGTGATCGAGTCTTGAAGACGCATCACTATCGATCATGCGGCTTTTTCCATCGGCCCAAGTGCGGACCGGAGGCTCTCTGGAAGCATTCGACCGGACCATCGAATGGGGCCATTCGTCTCCGGGAACGGAAGATCCCCTTTGGCAACTCCCTTTCCCGTCCACTCCACCAATTCTTCGCTGGTAGCTGAGATTACGACTGCCGAGCACCCGAGACTGTCCACCGGCGTGATGCGCCCGTTCTCCTTCAGTATCCGGAACATGGCGCCTGCCCAGTCCGGCAGCCCCGGCAATCCAAACCGATGAACGAGTGCTGTCCATGCCTCGTTCGGCTCCGGCCGC
>Ga0307373_10000170_pt1 | contig 116741 bp, 101 predicted proteins | sample OX2MG_FD_202534 | JGI IMG/M metagenome (GOLD analysis project Ga0307373, IMG submission 202534) | Soil microbial communities from Risofladan, Vaasa, Finland - OX-2 | ecosystem: Environmental > Terrestrial > Soil > Coastal area > Acid sulfate soil | place: Finland: Risofladan, Vaasa... | reverse complement strand
GCAGACCAACGGCTTCCAGATGGGAGGCAGGCCGCTGCGGGTCAACGAAGCCCAGGAACGCGCGCCGCGCTCCAAGCCGGCGAGCGGAGGTGGTGGCGGCAGCAGTGGCAGTGGCAGTGGCAGTGGCAGTGGCAGTGGCGGCGGTGGCAGTGGCGGCGGCGGCAGTGGCGGCGGCGGCGGTCCGCGCCGTTGGTGAAGCGCAGTTTCTAGACCCGGGCCGTGATGGACGACTTCGCGTACAACGGGGTCGGGTTCGAAGAATAACCAGACGTGCGGTCTTCGGGCCGGATCACGCGCGGGTCACCACATATCTTTGAGCTGACCCTGCACATCGACGTGCGCGCCGCCGGCCGCGGCCAAATTGTCCGCAGGCCGCGAGCTGCCGTAGCTCACCAGTTGGCAACAGGCAAGCACTTTGTCGGTCATGAACCGGCTCTTCGCGCCATAGACGTGCGCGTCGCCGCTCTTCGGCTGCTGGGTGACCGCATATTTCAGCGGCGCGCATAAATGCAATTCGTTGCGCGCGCGCGTCATCGCGACGTATAGCAGCCGCCTCTCCTCTTCGATCATCTCGGGCTTACCGGCCGCAAACTCCGACGGAAAGTTGCCGTCGGCGACATTCAGCACGTAGACATGGTCCCATTCTTGACCCTTGGCCGAATGCACCGTCGACAGCACGACGTAATCCTCGTCCTTGGAGGCGCGGCGCGATTGATCGCCGCTCACCACCGGCGGATCCAAAGTCAGCTCGGTCAGAAATCGCTCGCGGCTCGGGTACTGCACCGAGAGTTGTTCGAGCTGCTCCAAATCGCCCATGCGCGTCCAGCCGGCGTCGTAGATGCGCTCGAGCTGCGGCTTGTACCAGTCGCGCGCGAGGCCCACCTGCCCCGGCCACGGTGTTTGCGGATCGGCGAGTCTTTCGAAGAGGTCGCAGAAGCGCCTGAAGTCCAGCTTGACCGCCTGCGGCACGGCGGCAAACCCGCCGAGACTCTTGACGGCGAAGGCGTGCGCCTCGAGGTGCAGGAGCGCCTGGTTCGCGAGCGCGGGGCCGATTCCCGACACGAGCTTCAGGACGCGAAATCCCGACACGGCGTTGCGCGGATTGTCGGCCCAGCGCAGCACCGACAGCAGGTCCTTGACGTGCGCCGCCTCCAGGAACTTCAGGCCGCCGTATTTGACGTATGGAATGTTGCGTTTCGCGAGTTCGATTTCCAGCACGTCGCTGTGGTGCGAACTGCGGAACAGGATCGCATGGCGCTTCAGCTCGCCGCCGATCTCGCGGGCCGCGAGTATCTTCTCGACGATGTATTCGGCTTGCGAGAAAGCGTCCTCGACGCTCGTGTATGCCGGTTTGTGCGCGGACTGGCGGCTGCCGATCAGGGTCTTGCGATGCTGGCGCGAACCGTCCGCCATCAGCGCGTTCGCGCAATCCAATATCGGCTGCGTCGATCTGTAATTCTGCGCCAGGACGACGACCTCGGCCTTCGGCTGGTAGCGGTCGGCAAATCCCAGTATGTTGTCGACCGCGGCGGCGCGGAACGAATAGATGGCCTGCGCGTCGTCGCCGACGACGGTCACGCCCGCGCCGTCCGGCTTCAAGGCGTGCAGTATCTCGCCTTGCAGCGTGCAGGTGTCCTGGAATTCATCGACGAGGACGTGATCGAAATTCTTCGCGAGACTCTCGGCGAGCGTGCGGTTCTGCATCATCAGATGCCAGTAGAGCAGCAGATCGTCGTAGTCCAGGACGTTGTGCTTCTGTTTGCGGGCGACATATTCGCGGTACAGCCGCGTCAGATCCTCCTGCCAATCGATGACCCAGGGAAATTGTTCCTCGACGGTTTCCTTCAGCGTCAGGCGCGTGTTGACGCGGTAGCTGTAGATCGCGAGGCAGGTATCCTTGCGCGGAAAGCGCTTGTCCTTCTGCGAGAAGCCGAGTTCATGGCGCACGACGTCGAGCAGATCGGCCGCGTCGGCGCGGTCGAGCACGGTGAATCCCGGGTCGAGGCCGAGGTGCTTCGCGTACAGCCGCAGGATGCGGTTGCCGACCGCATGGAACGTCCCCGACCACGTCAACCGCGAGGCGATCGTGCGGTCGGTGAGGCCGCCGCGGACGGTGGCCGCCTCGCCGACGATTGTCTGCGTGCGGCTGATCATCTCCTGCGCGGCGCGGCGTGTGAAGGTCAGCATCAGAATGCGCGCCGGGTCGCAGCCGTTCAGCAGCAGGTGCGCGACGCGGTGCGCGAGCGTGCTGGTCTTGCCGGTTCCGGCGCCGGCGATGATCAACAAGGGTCCGGCGTTGACGCCCCGGCCCGGCTGCGCCGCGCCGAACGTCGCCGCTCGCCGCTGCGCCGAGTTCAGGGCATCGAAGGAGCTGGGCTTGGCCTTGAGCATGCGCCGACTATACTGATGAGCTGTACGTATATCCAGATTGGCGAATCCCTCGAGGTCCCGTGATGCGCAAACCCCTGACGATCGGCAGCCGCGAGATGCATAGCGGCCGGGTGATAACGGTCTCGACCGAACGGCTGCGTTATGCGAACGGCCGAGAGTACGACCTCGACTTGGTGCGCCACCCCGGCGCCGCGGCGATCGTGCCTGTCGATGCCGCCGGCCGCGTCTGCCTGGTGCGCCAATACCGCTTGGGGGTCGACGACTTCCTCTGGGAGATACCGGCCGGGAAACTCGACGCGGGCGAAGCGCCCGAGGATTGCGCGGCACGCGAGCTGCGCGAAGAAACCGGCATCGCCGCCGCTCGCCTCAGTTCTCTCGGCCTGTATTTTCCCGCCCCCGGGATCTTCACGGAGTTGATTCACTTGTTCCTCGCAGAGAGCCTCGAAATCGGTGCGCCGGCTCCGGATGCCGACGAGGAATTGGAGATCCGCTGGATCGCACTGCCGGACGCGATGAATCTCGTGCTGCAAGGCGATATCAACGACGGCAAGACGGCGTTGGGCCTGCTGCGCGCCCTGCACCGCAGGTGACTGTGACGCCATGCATGGTTCCACCACCCGGCAATTGACATATGGCGCCGACGCGCGAATAAATCGGCTGCGTATGACCAAGGATACTCACAAGCCCCCGCCCAAGCCGGCCGATGCCCGCAAGGGTGCGGCGTCGCCGGCAAAATCGCCGCCGGCACGCAAACCCACCGGGCGGGTCACGTTCGACGACCGCGGCAACGCGGTATGGGAATGGTCGCTGATGAGCGGCGCGTTCGGCCGCGACGTATCCGTCGACCGCCTCGCGAAGCTCGAACATCCGGCGCTGTCGATCGTCGACGATGCACCGCCGCCGCGCGACGTGCTCAAAGGCAACCCCAACCCGCACGGCGCGGTCCGCGGCTACAACCCCTATGAAAGCGGCCAGCTCGAAAAAAAGACCCAAAATCGAAAGAAGGATCTGAAGAAACTTGGCGAATGGATCGCCGCGCGCAAGCAGGGGGCCGGCGACAAGGGCGAGCACTAGCGGCCGGCAGCTCAAGCGAGCGCATGGCGCATTTTCGCCGTGCAGCCCAAGCGATAGAATTTGCGCAGCTCGCGCAGCAACGCCTCGATGCGCGCCGCGCCGCGACGGAGGAAACGGCGCTCGAGCTGCCTGCAGTAATTGGCGGCGCAGCGATTCGCGGTGCGGTAGCGCTGCAGCTGCTCCGGCGGCAGGGAGGCATCGAAGGCCACGCGATCGAACAGACGCGCATGCACGCGCTCAGGGTAAGCGCCGCCCCGCTGATCGGCGAGTAGAAACACCGTGAGCCAATATTTGTCGACTTCGGCCTGCGTTTCCAACTCCAGCAGCGACACCGGAGCGTCCGCCGACAGCCGCCAGGTGCAGTACAGGAAATGACTTACGCCCTCGAGCGCCGTGCAGTAATCGGCCAGATTGCCGTCGTGCAGCGCTCCCAGCGGATCCGCGCGCTCCAGGCGCTTGAGCAATGCATCGTCGATGTACAGCGCAACGCCGGCGCCGTCCGCCATCGGCGCGAGCAGCAGCTCCTCCTGCGGCGCGCGCCGCGCGTCGTCCTGCAGCAAATTCGCCAGCGCGCGCCGATCGGTGACCAGGAAATCGTAGATGTCGAACTCCAAGTCGACGTCGTAGAGACGTCCGAGCAGCGATTGCAGTGCGCTCAATACCATCGGCCATCAATGCGCGAACAGCACGCCCGCCTGCTTGACCGGCCGCACGCCCAGTTGTTCGAGGAGCCCGCGAGCGCGGCGGCTGCCGGTCTTCAGCCAGATCTCATAGAGGCGCAGGATGTCCGCGTCGGTATGCCGGTAGGACATCTCGCTGATCTCGTTGAGCGCATCCACGAGGCGTTGGAACTTGACTGAAAGCTGCGCGTAGATCTGCGCGATCGCACGCCCGGTACGCGAGCGCGGCATGGTGTCCGCCAGCGCGCCGTAGGCATTGCCGCCCATCGCGATGTGGTAATCGACGTCGACCAGCTTGCGCGCGAAACTGCGCGCGAAAAAGCCCGCGATGAACAGGGAAACATCGCCGAGCCTCTGCAGCGAGCGTTGCCGCGCCGCCTCGGTCGGCGCCTGCAAAGCGTCCGCCAGCATCTGCGCGAGAGGCCGGATGCGCAGCCCCTCGGCCGTTTGCTCGTAGAGCGCCTCGGCGCGCGAGAACATGGTCAGGAGGTTGACGACGTACGCTTCCGCCTGTTCGTCGATGCCGACGTGTTGATGCTCGCTCGCGCTGCGCAACGCGTCGCGAAAGAATTCGCGCAGCGAGGCGACCGCCACCAAAGACCCCGCAGACAGCGTTTGCATGCTTGGCATCCTTTGTGATTCGCCACCATCCTATAGGCTCTTGCAACGATCATTGAAGTGACGGGACTCAAATATTTCGCGGCGCGCGCCGATCAGCAATCGCCCGCGCTGGCTGCCAAAACGGCTAAAGCAGCTCGCGAAGGCTCCGGATGGTGTGCGCCGGCGGCGCAAGCCCGGCCGGCCAAACGCGTGCCTCGCGGTTGATCCACACCGCTTGCATGCCTGAGCGCCGCGCGCCTTCGACATCGGCGATCGGATCGTCGCCGACGTGCACCACCTCGGCGGGCATGGCGCCGGCCCGGGCGGCGAGCGCCGCAAACAGGCGCCGGTCGGGCTTCGCCGCGCCCACGGCGCGCGCCGTGAGGTGGCCGGAAAATAAATCGCCGACGCCGCAGAGCTGCAGATCGGCATTGCCGTTGGAAAGCGCGAACAGAGGGAACGAGGCCGCTAGGCGCGCAAGCGACGGGCGCACGTCGGCGAACAACTGCACCCGATTGCGCGCCGCATGGAACACATCGAATGCGCGCTCCGCGAGGGCCAGATCGCAGCCGGCGGCGGCGAATTGCTCGCTCAACGCTTGCTTGCGCAGGAACGTCAAGTCGTGGCTGCGCTCGGGAAAACGGACGGCGACCTGGGCGCGCAATTCGCGCATCGATTCGATGCTGTGAGCTTTTGCGGCCTGCGGGTGGAAGGCGCGCAGCCAGTTCCACAACGCCTCTTCGGCCGCGGCAATGGCCGGAGCGACCGGCCACAGCGTGTCGTCGAGATCGAAACTCAAGACTCTCACCGCCGTCATCGTCGGCTCACGATATAATCCCGCGGGATACCCGCACTCATTCGCCGTACGCCCATGAAACCCCAATTACTGCTCGTGCTCGGCAGCAAAAACTACTCCAGCTGGTCGCTGCGGCCCTGGCTATTCTTGCGCAAGCTGGGCATCGGCTTCCAGGAGCGCATCATTCATTTCGATGCGGCCGACTACCGCGCGCAAATCGCCGCGCTGTCGCCGTCCCGCAGGGTTCCCGTGCTCATCGACGGCGGCCTCGTCGTCTGGGACTCGCTGGCGATCTGCGAGTATGCCGCGGATCTCGCCGACCGCGGCCTGCCCGACGATCGCGAGGCGCGCGCGGTCGCGCGCGCGGTCGCGGCCGAAATGCACTCCGGATTCCAGACTTTGCGCGGCGACTGTCCGATGAACGTGCGTGCGCTCGGCAAGCGGGTCGCGCAAACCGCGCCGCTGCTCGCCGACATCGCCCGCATCGATGCGATCTGGACGGAATGCCGCGACCGCTTTGGCGATGGCGGCAGCTGGCTGTTCGGCGCGTTCAGCATCGCCGACACGATGTTCGCGCCGATCGCGTTTCGCTTCCGCACCTACGGCGCCGCGCTGAGTGGGGCCTCGAGCGATTACCTCGCGCACCTGCTCGCCGATCCGCACATCGGCGAATGGCGAGAGGCCGCCGAACGCGAAGGCCATCCGCTGCCGGAAACGGACCGCTTGGGCGCCGCGGCCGGCTAAAGGCCGCGCGCCTGCGAGTCCGCGGCGGCCGGCGATGCCGGCTCAAGAGTGCACCGTGCGCCACGCGGCCGGATAACGCGCGCCGAGCTGCATGATTCGCCGCAGCAATTCGTCGTAGTCCAAATCGGCGGTCATAGCGGATTGCGCGAAGTCCTCGGCCGCCGACAAGTTCGGATTCGCGTTGGCCTCGAGCACATACAAGGCGCCGTCGTCGCGCAGGCGGAAATCCATGCGCGCGTAGCCGGTCAGGTGCAAGGCGCGGAATATGCGCTTCGAGAGCTGCTCGAGCCGCTGCACCGTGCCGTCGGGCAGCGCCTTCGCGGCCGCGGTGGTGATGCCGTATTTTTGCTGATAACGCCGGTCCCATTTGACTTTGCGCGTCGCGATCGCCGGCAGGTTTTCCGGCAAGGAGCCGAACGTCATTTCCCATACCGGCAGCACCGTCAGCCGGTCGTTGCCGATGACGCCGACGTACAGTTCGCGGCCCTCGATGTATTCCTCGACGAGCGCATCGGAGTGGGTCTGCTCGTGGATGAACTCGATGCGCTCGGTGAGTTGGCGCGCGTCGGCGACCACGGACGCATGCGCGATGCCGAGCGATGCGTCCTCGGTCGAGGACTTGACGAACAGGGGAAAGCGCAGCCGCTGCGGCACTCTCGGGCGCTTGCCGCGGGCGAACACCATGAACTGCGGCGTCGGGATGCGATGATAGGAAAGCAGCTGCTTCGATAACACCTTGTCGCGCGACAGCAGCATGCCGCGCGGGTTGCAGCCGGTATACGGCTGATGCATCAGCTCGAGGAAGGCGACGACGTGCTGGTCGTATGTGACGATGCCGTCGAACTCTTCCAGCAGGTTGAACGCCATATCCGGCTTCCAACCGAGGATCGCCGCGCGCAGTTCCGAAAGGCTGTCGCTGATGCCGATCGGCCGCACCTCGTGGCCCACCGCCCGCAAATGCGAGATCACGTCGTATTCGGTGCGCCACTCCTCGATTTCCTTCTCGGTCGCGCCGTCCAGGGACTGCGGCGGCACCAGCGTCGAGTGCACGAGCACCAGCAAGCGCAACGCCTTCACAGCGTCACATGCGGCAATTGCCGTTCCTCGTAGGATTCGGCGAGCCTGCCGATCAGCCAGGTCAAATGTCCCCGCAATTCGCGCCGCGGCCCGCGCACGTACAGGTCGAGCTCATCGCAGCGCGCGACCACCAGGCGCAGCACTTGATGCACGAGATACTCGCTGAACGCGCCCGAGCGGGCGATCCGCTGGCGCAGCGGATGGCGCAGTTCGCGCACCACGCTCGCCGCCTTCGGCGCCGTGCGCCGCGTCGGCGCGTTCGTGAATACTCTCAGCAACAGCTCATCGGCGCCGCTGCGCCGCGGCAGGCGATAGCGGGAAAACTTCCGCTCGTAGTGCTCGCGCAGCGTGCGCGTATTCTCGGCGATGTCCTCGATGCGGTGCCGGCGGGTCACCGGCGGCCTCGCGGTGCCGATTTCGGCGAGCAGGGAATCGATGAACTCCAGCTTGCGGAACGCCGGCCAATCGAGGTATTCGCGGCGCCAGCCCGATCTCGGCTTCAGCCAGACGGCGAACGTTTCGGCGAAATCCTCGGTCGGATGGGCTTGCGCATACCATTCGCCCAGGTGCTGTACGAAACGGCGGCTGCCGGGACGCGGACGATAGGCGTCCGGATAAGGCAGCGACGCCGGCCCGAAGACTTCGCGCCAGCGGCGGCGCCGGCGCAGCCGATAGGCCGTATCGATCGCGTGGCCGGCTTCGTGGCGCAGGATGCGCATCAGCCAATTGCGGTTGCCGCCTTCCACTTCGCGCATGAAGTGCCGCTCGAGCCGCATCAGGCGCGGATGAGCAAGATAGAAAGGCACCGCGATCCCCGGCACGCCGTCCGGCGAGAACCATTCTTCGGCGAGCCAGCAATGCGGCCGGAAGCGAATCCCGCGCTGCGCAAGCTCGAGGTACAGCCGCAGAACCGCACCCTCGAGCGCGCTGCCGCCAATTTTCAGCCGCAGATCGCAGAAGCGCAGACTCAGCAGCTGCTCGTCGGCGAGGTGCTCCCAAGCGCGGGCTTGCGGGCGCCGGGAGCGTACGGGAATGCGGTGGAAGGGGGCTTGGGGCACCGGAAAAATTATAGGCAGGATTGGCCGCCCGCGCCATTGCCGGCGGCGGCGGCCGCGCCGTTCAATCGCGCGGCGCAAGCGCGGCCGCGAGCAGCCGGTCGGCGATTTCCTCGAGCAGCGGCCGGCCGAGCAGCGCGCCGTGCCAGGCGGCCGGGATGCCATGGACGCCGTAGAGCGCGCCGGCGAGCTGCCCGTAGAGCGCGCCGTGCACGTCCGTATCGCCGCCCTGATTGACGATGGCGAGCACGCCCTCGCGAAAGCCGCCGGCGGCGAGGAGCGCAGAGACGACCCGGCGCAGCGCGGCCGGCGCCTCGGCATCCGCGCCGCCGGCCTTCGGGTGTGCGCCCGCCCTACGGAGCGCGCCCGCCTTGGGGCGCGCTCCGGCCTTACGATGCGCGCCCGCTGTGCGCGGCGCGCCCGCCGTCCGCGCCGCCGTCGCGGCTTTCAGCACTTTGTCGAATGCGTTGGCCGGCGCGCCGGCATGCGCTCGCCATAAGGCGCGCGCCTCGGCGAGCAGCGCCTCGCGCGGCGCGCCGCGCAATGCCGCGAGCATCAGCGCCGCGTACACCATCGCCGCGGCGCCGACCGCCGCCGACCGATCGGTCAGCGCGGCGGCGGCCGCCGACCAGGCGAATGCGCGCGCAGGATTCGAGGCCGCGAACAGCGCCACCACGCCGGCACGCGTCACGGCTTGCGCACTGGTCGGCGGGGCGCGCCTGGCGGCGGCCTTGGGCTTCGCGCCTCGATGCGTACCGTCCTGCAGCGCGGCCGCCACCTGCAACGTGATGCCGACGCATTGGCCGGTGCTGCTCGGGGTGCCCTCTTGCTGCCAGCGGCGATAGCGCCGCAGCAGATCGGCCGCATCGAATGCCTCCAGGGTCAGCAGGCTCTCGGCGACGCACAGACTCATCGCGGTATCGTCGGTCCACGCGCCGGCGGGCAGTTGCCAGTGGCCGCCGCCAACGAGGTCGGCGAGCGGCGGGAACCCACCCGGCTTGCGGAATTGCAGCGTCGCGCCGAGTGCATCGCCACAGGCGAGGCCGAGGAGGCTCCCCTGGTAGCGCGCGCGCAGTTGCCGCGCGGCACCGAGATCGAGCGGCAGATCGATGACCTCGCCGCGCCGCGCTCCTTCGGCGGCATCCGACCAGTCGAGCACAAAGCGCTCCTGCTCCTCCGTCTCTGGCACATGCGGCCAGAATCTTGCGCGCGGATTCGCAAGCCATAGCTCATTTAGCCGCAGGATCGCCTCGCGGCCTTCGAGACCGCCGCGCCGCAACCAGCAGCCGATGACGGTATTGGTGCGGCCGATTCCGGCGCGGCAGTGCACGTAGACTCGATGGCCGACCTGAAGTGCGCCCGCGAGATCATCGAGTATCTCGCCCATGGCCGCCGCCGCCGGCACGCCGTGATCCGGGATCGCCTTGCGCAGGTAGATGACGTAACGGCCGTCCGCGGCGCGCACCGGCGGCAACCAGTGATCGTAGGGCGGCAGTTCGCCGGCCCGGGTCAAATCGATGAAATAACTGATTCCCGCGGCGAGCAGCGCGTCCAGGCGTGCACGCGTCTCGTTAGGATCGGCGGCGCCCGGATACTCGCCGGCGAGCAGCCTGCCTGGTTCGACCCAAAAGCCATGCGGGATCAGAAAATCGGCTCCATGTCCGCCTCGCGAGGCTCGATATCCGCCCCACCGGGCTCGATATCCGCCCCGCCGGATGCGGCGCCCGCTTGCCGCTGCGCCTCGAGGCCCGCGAAATCGAACGACGCTGGATCGGCGAGCTGCGAGCCGGCGACGTGGCGGATGCTCGAGAAGATCGATTCGATGCGGCCGGGAAACTCCCGCTGCCACTCGGCCAACATGCGCTTGACGGCGAGCCGCTGCAGGTTCGGCTGCGATCCGCACAGGCTGCAGGGGATGATCGGGAAGGCGCGTGCTGCGGCGTAGCGTGCGATCAGCCGCTCGGGCACGTAGCTCAACGGCCGAATGACGATCTGACGCCGATCTTGGCTCAGCAGTTTCGGCGGCATCGCCTTCAATCGGCCGCCGAAGAACATGTTCAAGAACAAGGTCTCGACGATGTCGTCGCGGTGGTGGCCGAGCGCAATCTTGGTGATGCCGTTCTCGGCCGCGAAGCGGTAGAGCGCGCCGCGGCGCAGGCGCGAGCATAGTCCGCACATGGTCTTGCCTGCGGGGATCACGCGCTTGACGACGGCATAGGTGTTCTGCGTTATCACGCGAAACGGGACGCCGAGCGAGGCGGCGTGGCGCGGCAGCACATCCTCGGGAAAGCCGGGCTGCTTCTGGTCGAGATTCACGGCGATGAGCTCGAAGCGCACCGGCGCGCGCTGCTGCAGGCTTTGCAGCACGTCGAGCATCGTGTACGAGTCCTTGCCGCCGGACAGGCACGCCATGACGCGGTCGCCGCCCTGGATCATGCCGTAATCGGCGATCGCCTTGCCGGCGAGGCTCTGCAGCTGCGCCTGCAGCTTCTTGAAGTTATTGGACGCCATCGCTCTACGGGGCTTCGAGATATTTGTTTTCAAGATACCGCAAATACGCCGAAGCGCTCAGCGGTTTGCCGGTCGCCTGCAGGATGAGCTCCTTGACCGGCAGGCGCGCGCCGACCCCGTGCACCTGGTCGCGCAGCCAGTCGAGCACGCCTGCGAACGAGCCGGCCGCGATCTCCCGATCGAGCTCCGGGCGCGCGTTGCGCAGCGCCTCGTTCAACTGGCCGGCGATCACGGCGCCGAGCGCGTAGGACGGGAAATAGCCGAAATGCCCCACCGCCCAGTGAATGTCCTGCAGACAGCCCTCGACGTCGTTGCTCGGCCGCAGCCCCAGGCGCTGCTCGAGGCTCGCATTCCAGGCCTCCGGCAGATCGGCGACCGCCAGCGCGCCGTCCAGGATCTTCTTTTCGAGCTCGTAGCGCATCGTGATGTGCGCAGGATAAGTCAGCTCATCGGCATCCATGCGGATCAAGCTGCGGCGCACGTGGATCAAATGCCGGTAGAGATTGTCCTCCTGCCATGCGGGTCCCGCGACCTGCAGGTGTTTCTCGAGCAAGGGCCGCAGATACTGCGCGAACGACGGGCTGCGGCAGAGGTTCATTTCGAACAGCAGCGACTGGCTTTCCTCGAGCGCGAGCCCGCGGTCGCGGCCGACCGGCTGGTCGCGCCAGGGTTGCGGCAAACCGAGGTCGTAGAGCGCGTGCCCCGTCTCGTGCACGGCGCCGAGCAAACCGGAGAACGGATCCTGAAGGTCGAAGCGCGTGGTGACGCGCATATCGCCCGGCACGCCCTCGGTGAAGGGATGTTCGCTCTCGTCCAGGCGGCCGCGGTCGAACGGGAAACCCATCGCCTTCAGTACGTCCGTCGCCAGCTGGCGTTGACGTGCAACGGTGAATTTGCCGGTCAGCGGCAGCAAGGGGCGCCGCGCCTGCAGGTCGATCGCCTCTTGGATGAGGCCCGGAAGCTTGCGCGACAGCGCCTTGAAGATCGTGTCGATGTCCGCGGTCGAGATGCCCGGCGTGTACACTTCGACCAAGGCATCGTAGGGCGCGAGACCGCGCGCCTGGCCCAAGAGCGCGGCCTTGTCGCGCACCAAATGCACGACCTCTTCCAGGTGTGGCGCGAACAGTTTGAAGTCGCCGGCATTGCGCGCCTCGACCCAGGATACCTCGGCGCGCGCGGTCGCCTTGGCGAGTCGCGCGATCAGCGACTGCGGCGTCGCGATTGCATGGTCGCGCTGGCGGCGCATCTCGCGCAAGTTGGCGAGCGGCCAATCGTCGAGCTGCATCGCTGCGGCCTCGGCGCGCTCGAGCAGGCGCGCCACTTTCGGCGTCGTCAGCAGTGCATGGTGTTCCGTCTCCAGCGCCGCCAGCTGTTCGCCGCGCACGTCCGCGCTGCCGCGCGGCATCATGACCGCCGCGTCCCAGCGCAGCAACGAGAGCGCGCCGCGAAACGCATGCAGGCGGCGAAACTCTTGCTCCAATTGCTGATAGGGAGTCAAAGCCATTCGTTTTAAGTCCGCGCGCGGTCGGCCGAATCAAGAAAAGCGCGGCCTGCGCCCCGCAGCCGCATTGCTCGACGGTCATCTTACCAGAGCGGCCCATCGGCAACCCTCGAGGGTAACGAAAATATACGTATATTCAATAAGTTACATTAGACGACAGTCGCCGAGCGCGCCGGGCGTCGGCGGCTCGCGGGGCGCCTTGGCTCAACGCGCGCCGCTTTGCAGCGGCAGGGAGCCGGTTTCCCGAAACGGCAGAGTGCGCAAGAACGGCAAGCGCAGGCGCACCGTCCCGCTCAGCTGATAATCGATCGCCTGCTGATGGGCATCCACGCGCTCGGCAATCTTCAAGATACCGGCCGCCATGTGGGCGGTGATCAACATGCGAAAGCGCGTCGCGCCGTGGGCGGGTACGACGAATGCGCGGCTCGTGACCCCGCTCGCGACCGCCTCGCCGCCGAGCGTCAAGTTCGCGTCGACGCGATCGACCGGCAGGGCGCGGTCGTTCGGGTTGTGGATTTGCAGCGTGACGACAAAATTCTGCTGCCATAAGTTGCCGCCCCGCATCTCGATGGCGACCACCGACAGATCGGGCCTCACGAACTGCGGCGCGAACACGGCGCAGCCCGGCAAGATGAGGGCACCGAAGATCCAAGCCGCCCGGCCGGCGGCCAAGACGCGTACAACGGCGCGCGCCCGTGCCTGCGCGCATGGCACAATCGGCGTCCGCAAGGCTTGTCTTTCGAGGTTCACGGGCGAAGATGATACCGGTTATCCCCTTGGGCGCACGCCATCGCCTCCGGCGTCTGCTGCCGGCGACAGGCCCGTTCCTGGCGGCGGCGCTCACCGCCGCCCTTGTCGGTGCGTTGCTCGCAGCTCCGGGGATTGCCGGCGGTGGTGCGCGGCCGCAAGCCGCAAAGCCCCCGGCGGCTTCGTGCTTGCCGACCGGCAACGGCTATTTGCGCGCCCGCATCGGCGGCGCGATCGACGCCGACATCGATTGGCCGAACAGCGGCACGCTGTGCGACGGCGAACCGAAGACGACGCCCGCGGGCGTGCGCATGAGCTTTCGCCGCGCGGCACCCACGCGGGCGAATCTCTTGTTCGTGTTCGGACTCAGCGGAGTGCGCGAGGGACAGGCGCTGCGCGAGGGCCGCGCGAACCTCACGGTGTTCGACGAACGCCGCGGCCGCGTCTACGGCACCGAGGGCGACGGCCGCTGCACGATCGACTCCTTGTCGCAGCGGCGCCTCGGCGCGGGCCGACGGTATCGCGTCGAAGCGCGCGGCTTCTGTACCGGACCTGCGCACGCGGTGCGCGGCACGGGCGATATACTCGTCAGCCGTTTCGATTTCGCAGGCCAGGTGAACTATGCAAACCCGTAAGATGCGCGCCGCCACGCCCCTCAGAGCCTGGGCGGTGGGCCTCTGCCTTGGATTCGCCTGCCTGATCGGCGCCGGCGTCGCCTGCGCGCGAGGCGGCCCCGTGGAGCCCTTGTCGGCCTTTCCGCAGAGTCTGCTCGCGATCCGCACCGCGGCCGGCCGCGTCATCGATTTCAAGATCTGGCTCGCCGATACTCCGCGCCGCGACCAGCAAGGGCTGATGTACGTCCGCGACATGGGCGATCACGCCGGCATGCTGTTCCTGTTCTCCGGCGCCGATCCCATCGACATGTGGATGAAGAACACGATCATGCCGCTCGACATGCTGTTCATCGATGCGCGCGGCAAGATCACGCGGATCGCCAGGCGCAGGACGCCGCTGTCCTTGACCTTGATCCCCGCGCCGCGGCGCACGCGTGCGGTGCTCGAGCTCAAAGGCGGAATTTGCGATCGATTCGGGATCCGAAGCGGCGACCGCGTACTGAACGACCTGCTGACCCCCGGTCATTGAATCCGCCCGGAGAGAGCCTCGGAATGGTAGTTGGCGTGAATGCCGATGCGATGATACGCGAGGCGATGTCGCTCGAACGCGAGGGCCGTGTACCCGAGTCGATCCATGCGTACCGCCAAATTCTGTCGCAATGGCCGGCCCTCGGGAACTGTTGGTATAACCTCGGCATTCTGCAGCGAAAGGCCGGCCTGTTCGCCGATGCGCTGGCCTCTTACCAACGGGCCCTCGATTGCGGCGTGGGCCGGCCTGAAGAAGTGCATTTGAATCGTGGCGTGATACTTGCCGATCAGCTGCGACAGGACGCCGCGGCGGAGCGTGAACTCAAGCTTGCGCTCGAGCTGAACCCCGCCTACATTCCGGCGCTGCTCAACCTCGCCAATCTGCAGGAGGATCTAGGCCGGCGCGAAGCCGCGACGGAAACCTACGAGCGAATCCTCGCGCTCGAACCACGCAGCCTGCGGGCACTTGCCCGCTACGCCAATCTCAAACGCTGCGCCACCGTGGACGACCCGATGATCGCGCGGCTGCGCTGCGCGATCGGCGAACCGGACACGAGTGCCGCGGATCGCGCCGACCTCGGTTTCGCGCTGGGCCGCGCATTGGACGACTGTGGATCGTACCAGGCGGCGTTCGCCGCTTACCTCGCCGCGAATCGCGCCAGCCGCGAGAGCGCCGCGCCGCAGACAGCTCATTATGTCCGGGCGCTCGAAGAACGCTTTTTCGATCGCATGATCGGCGCGTTTCCGGTCGCGCGCCGCGAACCGATGCCGAAAACCTCGCCGCCGGCGGCGATATTCGTGTGCGGCATGTTCCGTTCGGGTTCGACGCTGATCGAACAGCTATTGGCGAAGCATTCGCAGGTGACCGCGGGCGGCGAGTTGGATTTACTGGCGCCCATTGCCCAGGAGACCCTGACACCGTTTCCGGATCGGATCGCGACAATATCGCCGCTGCGGCTTCAAGCACTCGCCGCGCGTTACCGCGATGCGCTCGCAACGCTGTTTCCGGACGCCGAACTAGTCACGGACAAACGCCCGGATAATTTTCTCTATATCGGCCTCATCAAGACTCTGTTTCCGAATGCCAAGATCGTGCACACGACTCGCGAACCTCTGGACAACTGCCTGTCGATATTCTTTTTGCACCTCGACCAGCGGATGAGTTACGCGCTCGATCTGCTGGACATCGGACACTATTACCTGCAATACCGGCGGCTGATGTCGCATTGGAAGACGCTTTACGGCGGTGACATCTTCGATGTCGCCTACGACTCGTTCGTGCAAGAACCGCGGCAGACGGCGCAGCGGTTGCTCGCTTTCCTCGGCCTCGATTGGCAGGCGCGCTGCCTCGAGCCGCCGACGGTGGCTGCGGCCGTCAAGACTGCGAGCGTATGGCAAGTGCGCGAACCGCTCTACCATCGCTCGTCGGGACGCGCGCGGCATTACGCACGCGAGCTGCGCGATCTGCGTGCTTACCTGGAAGCGTCTCTTTAGAGCTGGAGGTCGTGCGCGCGGAAACCGCTTCGCCCGCGCAGTGTCGAGCTATACTTGACTCTTCATGGCGAGATCCCGCAGGGTGGAATAAGTTTTGGCACGCGATCCGGCGACCGATCGCGCGACCCTGCGCACGATCCACGATGCGGCACAGAGTGGACGGCATGTCGATGCCGCTGCGCTCGCGGAAGCGGCGTTTGCGGACGGGCTGGAGCATCCGCTCGTGCTGAATTTGCTTGCGCTCAAGCGGGAAGAACAGAACCGTATACTGGACGCCGAAGACTTGCTGAAGCGAGCGGTGAATATCGCTCCGACGGACATCGGCGCGCGCAACGCGCTTGGATTATGCTTGTTGCGGCTAGATAGACCTGCCGACGCGCTGACTCAGTTCACGGCGCTGCTCGACCTCGATCCATCGCTGCCGTTCGTGCATGCGAGTCTCGGCAACACATTGTTCGCTCTCGGTCGCTTCGCCGAGGCCGAGGCACGTTACCGCCGCGCGGTCGAACTCGATGCGCGTCAGGGCATCGCTCTTGCGGGTCTGGCTCGCATAGCGGTCGGCCGCGCAGAGTACCCCGAAGCGCGGGGCATGGCCGAGAGAGCCCTCGCGGTCATACCGGGATTTCCCGATGCCGCGATGAGCCTCGCCGCGGCCGACCTCGGCGAGCGGGACTTGGCAGCCGCCGAGCCGCGGATTCGCGCCTTGCTCGACGACAGCCGCTTGAGTCCGACCGAGCGCGCCTATGCCAACGGATTGCTCGGCGACACGCTCGATGCCAAGAATGACACCGACCAGGCGTTCGCAGCCTATACGCTGTGCAACCATGAGCTGCGGCGCGTCTACGCCGTCCGCTTCGCGAAGGGGAGAGATGCGCTTGATTACGCGCGCTCTATGAACTCTTGCTTCGAGCGTACTCGACCCGAGATCTGGAGTTCCCGGGCACCGCCGGATGCCCGCTGCACAGGCGCCGCCGCGCACGTATTCCTATTGGGTTTTCCCCGCTCGGGAACGACCCTGCTCGACGTGATACTCAAGGGCCACCGCGACGTCGTCGGTCTCGACGATAACGAGTCGATGATCGATGCCGTGCGCGAGTTCATGCAACGTCCGCAAGATTTGGACGGCATTGCGGCCGCGCCGGACGCGACGCTGGTTCGGTTGCGAACGGCCTATTGGCAGCGCGTCGCCGCCGCCGGTGTCGAGGTGCCTGGAAAAGTATTCATCGACAAGAATCCGCTCAATACTTTGAAAATGCCGCTGATATCCCGGCTGTTTCCCGATGCCAAGATTCTATTTGCCTGCCGGGATCCGCGCGACATAGTCTTCAGTTCGTTCCGTCATCGCTTCGCTATGAGCGCGCCTTATTTCGAACTGCTGAGCGTCGAGAGCGCGGCGCGCTATTACGATGCCGTCATGCGGCTTTCCCTGCGATTTATCGCCATCCTTGCGCCGGAAATCTGCCTCGTACGGCACGAAGACGTCGTCGCCGAATTCGGGCGCGAGATGAAGCGCATCTGCACATTCCTCGCTATCGATTGGGATCCGGCGATGGGCGATTTTGCCTTGCGCAGCAAGAGTCGCGAAGCGCCGACGCCAAATACCGCGCAGCTCGTCAAGGCCTTGAATACCGAAGGGATCGGTCAATGGCGGCGCTACCGGGCGCATCTTGCGCCCGTGCTTGACTTGCTGGATCCATGGGTAAAGCGCTTTTATTACGAAGATTAGGCCGCGCTCGAATCACGCGGCATCGGGCAGCGTGAACCAGCAATTGAACGCAATCGTGATGCGCTCGCCCTCACCCTCGTACGCCTTGACGTCGTGCAGCACCCACGACGGGAACATCACGAGCTGCCCCGCCTCCAGCGACACATTGGCGACTTGATACCCGTAAGGCAGCGGCATTCTTGCATTGCCCGCATCCATGTACATGGCGCTCATGATCATCGGATTGACGAAGCAGAGGAGTCCGCTGTCCGTCTTGTCGAGGTCATGCCTGCCTGGATCGACGCAATACACGCCGCTCCAGGAGGCGTTAGGGTGATTATGCAACCCAAAAAAACCGCCGCGCCGCGTCACATGGAACCAGGAGTCGTTGTAGATTTGCAGCCGTTTGATCGCCGCCGCGTCATAACCGTTCAACCGACCCACCAGGGAAAAAAGCTGGTTCCAGCAAAAGACCTTCAACTCCTGAACCGCCGCGTCGCTTTCGCGAAATAAATTGAAGTGGCTTTCGAACAGCGCCGCGTTGCGCTGCGTCAGTGGCCGCGGGTTGGCCGCCGTGCCGCTCTTTTCCTGCGCATAGATATAGCGCTTCAGCGCCGCATTGATTCGCTCGGGCTCCGGATGGCGGCTGAACGTGAACGGCACGCTGAACATGTTGATGACTTCCGGCGATGGCATTTACGCTCCTCGAATCGCCGGCTTGGCGGGCGCCGGATACTGCTGTACGACATCCCCAAGCGCCTCTTTCAGCTCGCCTAGAAACGGCTCGTAGTTGCGCCACTGATCGACGCTCTCGGCGTACAGCGGCCGGCGCACCTGCTCGGAACTCGCGGTCTGCACGACCCTGCGGGTTTCGTGGAAACGCAGGCATTGATCTTCGAACGGCAGTCCGCAGTACTCTAGCAGCCGGCGTACTTCACCGTCCAAGTCCCCGACGAGATCCTCGTAGAATACCCGGTGAATGCGTCCGGGAAGCACGGCGTCGAAATGCTCCATGAGCCGGACGTAATCGCGGTAGTACCGGCCAAGATCACCAAGGCTATAGGTGAACCACACGCCCGCTTGGAAATGCTGCTTGAAATTCGCGAAGCAGCAGGAGAGCGGCGAGCGCCGCGAATCGATGATTCGCGCGTTGGGCAAAATAAGATGGATGAGGCCGGCGTGCCAGAAGTTGCTCGGCATCTTGTCGACGAAGCGCGCTCTGCCGAGGAGCCGGTTGGGCCGCGTCTGCTGAAGATAGCGGAGCCCAAGTTGCTCGAGCTCCTCGCGCGTCAGACGCGCGACCGAGTCCGGGTAGGCCGGCGGCTGTCCCGCCGCTCCCAGCGCGCCGAGTTCCAGCGCGAAACCCGGAACATCCGGCAGCTCGCGCGTGCCCTCCACCTGCGAATGGCTCGCGAGAATTTGTTCGAGCAGCGTCGAGCCCGAGCGCGGCAACCCGACGATGAAAATCGGATCGGGCGCCGCACAGCCGCAGCCCGCGCGCGCGGCAAGAAACGCCGGCGTGTAGAGAGCCCGGGTACGCTCGACGAGCCGGGTATTGCATTCGCCGTCGTACTGGACCGCACGGCGCCGTAGCGCGTTGCCGCGCGCATAATGCGCGAACGACTCAGAGAAGTTGCGCGCATCTTCGAGCGCCTTGCCGAGCGCGAACTCGAACTGCAGACGATCGTTGTCGTCGAAGTTCTCACTCGCCGCCAGCGTTCGCATGGCATCGACATCGCGGTCGCTGAAGCGAAAGGTCTTTAAGTTGGCAAGGCAAAACCAGGCTTCGCCGCATCCGGCTCTAAGTTCGGCAGCGTTGCGATAGGCGGCGATCGCTGCATCGGTGCGGCCGGCGGTGCGCAGCGCGTGGCCGTAGGCTAGCCATAGCAACTCGTTACCCGGATACTCATCGATCAGCGACGAGAGAATCCCTATCGCGCGGCCGTTCTGTCCCAGCAGGCCGTAGGCCGAAGCCTGCAGCGAACGGTAGCGCAAGTTGTCCGGCTCGAGCGTCAGTAGGCGCTCGAGCAGCGGCAGCATCGGATCCGCCTTTTGCTGAGCGTATAGAACCCGCGCTAAATCGAAACGCGCGCGGCTGTAGCCCGGCGCGACTGTTAGACACTCGGCGAGCAACCGCTCGGCCTCGACATAGTCCTCGCGCCCGAAAAAGATTGCAGCCAGCATGCGCATCGCCGCCACGTCCCGCGGCGCCTCGGCGAGCCGGCGCCGCAGCAAGGATTCGGCGGCGGCGAGGCGCTGACCGGCCATTGCCGCTGCGGCTTCGGCGAGGTGTTGCTCCACAGGTACGAGGCGCGTGAATTGCGCGTACGCCGCATCGCAGGCCGGGGCATCGCCGCGCGCGGCCTGCAGTGCCGCGAGTTCCTGCCAGGCCTCCGCGAGATTCGGTTCTATCTGCAACCCGCGCGTCAGCGCGGCGATAGCCTGCGTCTCGCGACCTTCGGCGGCGAGAGTGCGGCCGATCTCGAGTTGGATCAACGCCGAGTCAGGCTGCGCGGCCTCGAGCTCGGCAAAGGCCGCGCCCGCCTGCGGGTCGCCGCTGTTGCGGCGCGCCGTGCCAAGCAGCAGGGTCGCCGCCGGGTGGCCCGGGTGATCGCCGAGGATCTCCGTGGCCGCTCGAATGGCGGCCGCAGGATCGCTGTCCAAAAGCGCCGCCGCCCGCATCAGCATAAAATCGATTTCAACCGCGCCAGCCAAAGCGTACTCCGTCGTCAAACCGCGCTAAAATTCGCGTTTGCACACCAGGCACCATAGGGGAACACCTTGAGCAACGTCAATGCCGCCAACCAGGACGACGTCGCAATTCTGCGGATGATTCAGGCGTGCAAGGCGGCGGGCGCGGCCGGGCGTGAGAGCGAGGCGGATCAGCTGCTGACGCGCGCCGCCCAGATTGCACCTGCTCACCCGGCCGTGCTGAATGAGCTCGGATTGCGCATGATGCAGCGTGGCGAGGCCGCCAAGGCACGCGAGTTGTTCCAACGCGCCACCCAGATCGATCCAAATCACCCGTCGTTGTGGTCAAATCTCGCCGCAAGCCTCGACGCACTCGGATTGCCCGGTGAGGAATTGGATGCGATCGAAAGGGCCCTTGCGATCGAGCCCCGCCACTTGGCTTCTCTGCTGCAGAAAGCCGCGCTGATCGAGGCGCGCGGCGATGCGCGCAATGCGGCGCGCGCCTACCGCAACGCGCTCGCGATCTTGCCGTCCAGTGCGGCGCCACCGCCAACGGTCAGTGAGGCGGTAGAGCGCGCGCGAGCGGCGGTGCGCGCGGACGATGCCGCGCTTGCCGGTGTGCTCGAGGAGCGCTTGGCGCAGATCCGTGCCAGACACGGCGGCGGCCCCTACCGGCGCGTCGACCGGTGCGTCGAGTTGTTGACGGCCCAACGCAGACGCTACGACCCGCAGCCGACGTTCATGTATTTTCCCGAAATCCCGGTTGTGGAATTCTTCGAGCGCGCCGATTTCCCCTGGCTCGATGCCATCGAAGCCGCCGTCGACGATATCCGCGCGGAGCTGACCACGGTGTTGGTCGCCGATCGAGCCGGCCTCGAGCCCTATGTCGCCTACCCCGATGGCGTACCCCTCGATCAGTGGCGTGAGCTCAACAAATCGCGCCGCTGGAGCGCCTATTTTCTGTGGAACCAGAGCGTGGCGCAGGCTGCTCACATGGCGCGCTGTCCACATACGGCGCAAGCCCTCAAAGCTGCGCCCCAATGCGACGTAGCGGGACGCGGACCAACCGCGTTCTTCTCGATTCTCGATGCGAAAACACATATACCTTCGCATACCGGGGTCACCAACACGCGGCTGACCGTGCATTTGCCCCTCATGGTGCCGCCCGACTGTGGTTTTCGTGTCGGCGGGGAAACGCGCGAATGGGTTCCGGGCAAGGCCTGGGTATTTGACGATACGATCGAGCACGAAGCGTGGAACCGGTCTGACGCGCCTCGGGCGATTCTGATCTTCGACATCTGGAACCCGTTCTTGAGCTCAGCGGAACAGGACTTGGTACGTGCCGCGACCGAGGCTGTAGGCACTTACTACGGCAACACGGCGGAAGGTGTCGCATGAGTCTGCGGCGAAGCGGTCTTTGCATCCTGCCGCTCGCGGTCTTGAGCACCGCCGCGCTCGCGGGCGTTCAAGGCGGTTCGAGTTCACTGCCGGCGAACACGCTCCGGGCATGCGCGTCAATCGGCGCGCCGACCGATCGGCTCGCGTGCTATGACCGGCTTGCAGGGCGCGCGGCGCCCCTGCAGTCGCAGCCGGCGCCTGCGCCGGCGCCAGTACCAACGCCCGCGCCGGCGCCGACGAGCGCAAGGGCAGCGCCCGTCGCGCCAGCCCCTAACGACTCCTTCGGACTCTATGCCGCCGAGCATCCCGCACCGCCAAAACCCGCCGCAGTACTCAAGATAAAAGTCGTTGCACTCGGCGTGAGTCCGAGCGGTAACCCCACGGTGACGCTCGAGGGAGGCCAGTTGTGGGAGCTCTACGACGCGGATCCGCTGCTCGCGATCGGGGATCTGGTAACCATCCACCGCGCCGCGCTCGGTTCCTTTCTGATGTACACCCCGACTGGACGTCGGCATCGAGTAGAGCGGCTGCGCTGAACCAAGAGCTGCGCCCGGCGGGGCGCATCACCAAAAAAAACGGCGGGCGTATAGCCCGCCGTCTTAAAGGTCTTCGCTGTCCTACGCTTAGAACTCGGCCGACACGCGTAGGTACATGTAGCGGCCCAACGCATCGTAGGTTCCCGGGAACGTGTTGCCGTTGCAAGAACTGCCGTTCGGCGTGATCACGGGGCAGTCGGAGGCAAATCCGCCGCCGCCATCCGGAACGATCGGCGGATCCTTGTCAGCGATGTTGTTGACGCCGAGCTGCATACGCAGGGCCTTATAGAGTCCAAACGATGCTGCCATATCAAAATAATTATACGCACCGATGTGCGAGGTCAGAGGCAATGCATTGCCGCTCAACTGCGGGTTTGTGCTCAACTGCTGCGAGTTTGCAGAACCGATGTAGCGCCATCGCAGCGTGAGGCTGAGCGCGTCCCACGGCGTCGCCCAGGTCGTGTTCAGAACGTGACGCCATTTCGGATTCGGCGCACCGCAGGTGACGCCGAAATACCCCGCACAGTTATAGGCCGGTCCACCCGTCAGCGGTTCGGTGCCGAGATTGTTCAGCCTCGTACCCTCGAGCGAGAAACTCAGCCCTCCCACCGGGAGGGAGTGATGGTAGTTAGCCTTGAGGTCGATACCCCTCGTCGTCAACGACCCGAAGTTGACGTTCGTGTCGGCAACGAATCCTCCGTTACTCCGCCACAGCGAACCGTTCGCATCGCGATGGATCGCGCCGCAATACGCCGCGCTGCCCGTAGAGAGGCAGTTGGCCAGAATCGTATCGGCACCGATTCCACCGATCGTGTCCACGAGCTTGATCTGGAAGTAATCGATAGACACCGACAGATTCGGCGCCACCCGCGGCGTCAGCACGATGCCCGCCGAGTAGGTGTCCGAGGTTTCCGGCGTCAGGTTGGGGTTGCCGCCCAACAAGCCGTTGTACTGGGCTGCGGGATTCGCCCCGATATTGCCGAATTGCCCGGCGGTAACACCCGTTTTTGCGCACTGCGCGAAGGTGGCGCCGTTGGCAAGCGTTTGCTGCGCCAGAGGGGCGAGCGGGTTGGTAACAGCGCCCGAGCACGGGTCGGTCGAGCCGTCGAGAGCGACCGATTGCGGGCTGAACAACTCGAGGATGTTCGGCGCACGCACCGCACGCTGGTAGCTCGCGCGTAGACGCACGTCGCTCACCGGCTGCCATGTGAGACCGAACTTATAGGTATTGGTCTTGAAGCCGAGGCTGTAGTCGGAATAGCGATAGCCGCCTTCGACCGCCAGCGACTTGGCACCCGGAACGTTGTTGAGCAACGGCACGCCAACTTCGGTGAATAGCTCGCTGACGTGGTAGCCACCCGCCACCGGCGTCGTCGGACCGCCCGATCCGGCGGCATTGCCGAGCTGGCTTTCGAGGTCCGGCGAGAAATCCGCCGACTCGGAGCGATACTCGGCGCCGACATTGACCTTCACGCCTTCGTTGGCCGAAGGGATCTTGAGGCCCATTTTGCCGAGATCGCCGGTCACGGAACCGGAGACGATCTGCTCGGTCGTGGTCGCCTGAACGAGCAGCGGGATCGACAAATAGTTCGTCGCCGCCGGCGTCACACCGCCCGGTACCCAGATGTTCCACGGCACGCATTTCTTGTCCGTTCCATTGATGACCGACGCGCAGGTCGGCACGCCCCCGGGGCCTGGGACCACCGTCAGCGCATTTTGGATATAGGCGTTATTCAGATAATTCAGGTTGGCGTTGGCGCCGTCGACCGTACTGCGCTGGCCGTAGACGTCGAACGAAAAGGCATCGCTGATGGCGCCCCTCAAACCCACGACCGTGCGGAACGAATTGGAGTCGAAACTTGCGATTCGAGGGCCGCCCTCGGCGTTGCGGCGGCCGATGTACATGTTGATGCCAGGCGTCGTGACGCCGCCGATCACTTGCGTCGGAGTGCCTTGAGCCGCCAAATTCGCCGGCGAACAGATCGTCGACTGCTCCTGTGCCGTCAACAGCGGATCATTGCAGGGAATGAACGAATTCAGGAAAAAGTCGCCGCTCGCCGCGATCTGCGCCTGCGTGGTGTTGCGCGAGAACATGACTTCGCCATAGGCGGTCAGCTTGTCGGTGACGTCGTAATGGACGAACGAGCCTGCCGTGGTGCGCTCGTTCGGCGTCTGGAAAAAATTCAGCGGACCGTAATTATATAGATCGGTCGCGGCGTTGAACGGCCGGAACTGGCCAGTCGTGCCGTCGACGGTGTTGGTAAAGAGCGCGGTGCCGGCATTGCTATACGCTTGGAAATACCCACCAGCCCCATGCGAGGCCGACGTCCCCGAGCCGGCGCAGTGCAGTGCGCCTGTGCTCTTCGAGCCGAGCGTACAGGCGGAGTAGTCGTATTGGCCCTCGAGCACGGCGGCCTTGCGGTCGTAGGTCGCGTAAAACGTCGCGTTGCCTCTGTTGTCGGCGAAATTCGAGCCGATCAGCACCGACACATTCTTGCCGAAGCCCGTATCGACCGTGTGATCTGGCAACGCGTCGCCCGCCGCGGAAACCACGCTCGCCACGGAATTGCCGTTGGAATGCTGGTAGAAATCGTAGCTGGTATCGATCTTGACGCCCTGGAAATTCGTGTTCAGCACGAAGTTCACGACGCCCGCCACGGCATCCGCGCCGTACACAGCCGAGGCGCCGCCGGTAAGGATATCGACCCGCTCGATCAAGGCCGCCGGGATTTGGTTGATGTCGGAAAAGTTCCGGCCATCGCCAAATCCGGGGCCGAGCCGGCGGCCGTTGACGAGCACCAAGGTGCGCTGCGGACCCAAGCCACGCAGGTTGACCGTTGCCGTACCGTCGGCGCCGTTGGATACGGTCGAGTTCTGGCCGGCGAAAACCATCGGTAGGTTGTTGAGGATGTCCTCGGTCCGCGTCAGGTTCGTCAATTTGATATCAGTGGCGGAAATCGACGTGATGGGACTGATAGCCGTCAAATCCGGCGACGCGATGCGCGATCCGGTGACGACCACTTCCTGCAGCATCGCTGTGCTCGCCGATTGATCGACAGGTGCGGGTGCGGTCTGCGACAGCGCTACAGGCATGGCAGCCGTTGCCGCCGCCGTAGCGAGCGCAGTGCGGATTGCAAATTGCAATTTGCGATTATTCCCCATTTCGTTGCTCCCTAAATTCAGAATCCCATTAGCGGTCGGCAGAGCGCGTGCGGCGCGCACTTGCCGGATATGTGTCAATTACACCACGACAATCTGTTGTTGCCAAGCCGCTGCATTCCTATTTGCCGGATTTTTATTGGATCGTGGGGGCGACCATCTTGCGATTCCGCTCGCAAGACCACCCGCGCCGGCAAAGCCAGCGCCAGGCGGGTACCACACCGGTTACGCAGCGTACGCAGGGTTGAAATGGTTCTGCGAGACGGGAAAATGCGCGGCTTTCCAGTATGTGCATGGGATTTTTGGGGAACAAATCGGCATCTTCAATCGGGCCTTCACTGGTGGTCAAGTACCTGTGTGTACGAGGCGCCGACTGCAAACACGCTGGTTTGTTGCTTGTTAGCAACAGAATATACCCAAGCTGGTTCCGCCGCTGCGCCGGAGCCGCCGATGACTACGGCGAGTTCGGGTAAAGTGCCGGCTTCAGATGAAGCGGCGGCCCAAACCATGAAAAATCAGTCGTTTCTGAACAGACTGGGATACGCGGCGAACGGGCTCGCCGCGGCGCTCAAGCGCGAAGCGAGTTTCCGCACCCAAACCCTGCTCGCGGCGGCCGCGGCGGTCGTGCTCGCGCTGCTGCGCCCGCCTCTCCTGTGGATCGCGCTGTGCATCCTCTCGGCCGCGGCGGTCCTCGCGCTGGAACTGATCAACACCGCGCTCGAACAGCTGGCGGACCATCTGCACCCCGGCACCCACGCGGCGATCCGTACCGCCAAGGACTGCGCGGCCGCCGCGGTTCTGATCGGCGCGGCGGCCGCGGTAATCGTCGGTTTGCTGACCGTCGCGGTGAGCCTGCGCTGGATCTAGCCGCGCGGGATCTTGACCAGCGCGAGCGCATCGGGCTCGAGGCTCAAGGTCAGCACGCCGCGCTGCAAATGCGTGCGCTCGGGCGGCCCGAGCGCGGTCGCGGCGTTCATCCATGCGACCTGCGCCGGGGTCGGATAGCGCGGACTGCCCATCGTCCTGTAGATCGGCAGGACGTTGCCGTGCTCATCGTCGATGCGCTGGATCTCGACGGCGGCGTTAAGAGCCGTGCCGCGGACGATGAGGCGGATCGTCTTCGTGACGCCCCGCACGCCCGGGTCGACGAGGTTCCAGGCCGCGATCACCAGGGCGCCGTCCTTGGTGCGCGTGACGATGACGCGCTTCGAAGAGTTCGCGAGGCGTGAATGCCCGAGCTCGTGCAGGAGTCCGAACGCGTAATAGCTCGGCTTGTTGATACCGCCGTTGGCGCGCAGCCCGTACATGCCCTCGAACGGCCGCCGGCTGGGACCGCTCTCTTCGAACACGTCGGAGAACGTCCAGTACGACATCATGTCGACCATTCCATCGCAGGCGCGCACCGTGTCGGCGAGCGCGGCGCCGACGAAGGTGGTATCTCGCGCGCCCAGCGCGCCGATCACGTTCCACTCCGTCCAAAGGAGCGGCAGCTTGGGCAGCGCCGACGCCGCGATCTGCCGATGCACCTTGGCGACCGCGCGGCAGATCCGCTCGTCTTCCGGCACCGGTTTGTCGCTGTGAAACAGGTTCTCGACCGAATCATCGGCATAGCCGTGCGTGGAGACGAAGTCCACCGGCACGTGATTCTCGGCGACGTGCGCGATGAAGGCGCGGACCCAGGAGGCCGCCGCGGTCGCGGGGCCGCCGACGCGCAGGCGCGGATCGACGGCTTTCAGCGCCCGCGCGGTCTGGTCATAGAGATAGAAATACGTCTTCTGTTGCGGCACGCCGCCCCAGAAATCGATGTTCGGTTCGTTCCACACCTCGAAATACCATTGGGCGACTTCGTCTATGCCGTAGCGCGAGATCAGGTGCTGGGCGAAGGCGCGGATCAATGCGTCCCACTTGAGATAATCCTTCGGCGGAGAGACGTTGGGCTTGTACCAAAAGACGTGCAGATCGTCGGGATTGAACGCCAGTTCCTTCGGCATGAAGCTGAGCTCGACGAACGGGCGGACGCCGTTCTTCAGCAAGCCGTCGTAGATGCTGTCGACGAGCGTGAAATTGTAAAGTGCATCGCCGTGGTCGTCTTCGGTATAGACGCCGACGTCGTCGTCGAGAATGCCGTGGAAGCGCACGTAATCGAAGTCGGCGACCTTCTTCACTGCGCGCAGGTCGACAAGGTAGCTTTCGCGCATCGCGAGGATGGCGTGCCCGGAACCGAACATGCGTTCCCAGAAATGCGGGAACGGGGTCGCGGCCGCCGCGGCATCGACGCGCACCGTCTCCTCTGCGAGCGCCGGAGCGGCGAGGCAGCAGGCGCCGAGCAGCAGCGGCAGTAGTAGACGGCGCATCGCCCGATCCTACCGCACTGCCGCCGCAGATGAGAGAAATTTCAGCCCCCTCAAGTATTCATCGTTTGCCGCAGAAAGTGCGCAGGCCTACCGTAGTGCGATCGGGCGCCATTGCTCGAATGGAGTTTAAGAGATGATCAGCCAATTATTGAAGACGGCTTCGCTGTCCCTGCTCGCCGCCGCATCGATCTGCGCCGGCGCGGCGGCCGCACCGGCCGCCGCCCTGCACGTCTCGCTGACCCAGGCGCCGGTCGTCATGCGCCTCAGCAACGATGAGTTCCGCATCGCCTTCGGCATCGATGGCGGGCGCTGTGCCGAGACCGGTTGCCGGGGCGTGATCCGCTACCGGGTCTACTGGAAGACGGAAGACGGCAGGACCCGATCGGAGATCAAACAGGTGAGCTACGCGCTCGCCCCGCGCGCGAGCCGCACGATCACCGTGGATCGCCAGTACTTCGACACCGCCGAAGGCGCACACACGACCGATGTGGTCAAAGTGCGGGTCGAAACGATCAGCTGCCGCGAGGGCCTCGCGGCCTCGATCTGAGGCGTGGATCTGAGGCGCGGCGGGGTCGCGGCGCCCTGCGACGCCGCCTCGACGGCAGTTGGCTATCGCGCCGCCACCCCGAGCGTCCGCAGCGCCTGATACATCGGCTCGAATGGATATCCGTCGAGAACCAGCGAGTGTTCGTCCTGTCCATTGGGTCCGCCGTGGACCCACATCACCGTCGGATACTTGCGGCCGGCGACAAAGGACGGCGGTTCAGCGCGGTTATTCGCGACCGGCGCACATCATTGCTCCGAGTCGGATACGCTCAGGCTTCGATGCGCAGGACTTCGGCCTCGCGGCCGAGGACTTTTAGAACATCGCCGACCTCCGCGCCGATCGCCGCCGCCGCGAGCGGCGATACATAGCTCAACAGGCCGGCGGCCGGATCCGCTTGATCCTCGCCGACGATGCGAAACGCCTGTTGCGCGCCGTCGCCGAAGCGCAGCGTGACCCGCACGCCGAAGCGCACTGCCGCGGGCGTCTGCGGCGGTTCGACGAGGCGCGCGCTCTTCAGCCTTTGCGTCCAATAGCGCAGTTCGCGCGCCGTGCGGGCGAGCGCGCTCTGGTCGGCGGCGGCGCGCGCTTCCTGGCGCGCGCCCTCGAGGGACTTGATCTGCAGCTCGATTTGCCGCAAGCCCTCGGCCGTGACCAAGTTCGGGTGCGCGCTGACGGGGCGATCCGGCAGCAGCGCATCCGGATCCTGGTCCGATTCGCGCACGAACGCGCGGCTCACGGCGGCGCCGCTCCCGCGAGCGCATACGGGCCGCCGCGCTGCAACGCCCGTCGATAGGCGTCCCGGCCGTGAATCCGCTGCAGAAACTCGAAAAGTCTCGGCAGGCGTTCATCCAGGCCGGCGCGCCGCGCCGCGGCCTCCAGCGGAAAGCTCATTTGGATATCGGCGGCCGTGAACGCCTCGCCCGCAAACCACGGATGCAGGCCGAGTTCGGATTCCAGGTAATCCAGGTGCGTTTTGATCTGCGGACCGATGAACGCGCCGTGGACCTTGCGGGCGATGGTGCGCCCGATCGTGCTGACCGGCCACGGCGCGGGCCCCGCGGCGACGCGGTCGAACACCAGTTTCAGCAGCAATGGCGGCATCGCCGAGCCCTCGGCATAATGCAGCCAGTAGGTATAGCGCAGGCGTTCCGGCGTCCCGGGCGGCGGAATCAGCCGGCCGCCGCCGTATTGGTCGACGAGATATTCGATGATCGCGCCGGACTCGGCGAGCGTGCGCGCGCCGTCGGTGATGACCGGCGATTTGCCGAGCGGGTGTACGGCGCGCAAGGCCGCCGGCGCCAACATGGTCTGCGCGTCGCGTTCGTAGCGCTTGACCTCGTACGCCAGGCCGAGCTCCTCGAGGAGCCACAGAATCCGCTGCGAGCGCGAATTGTTCAAGTGATGCACGCTGATCATCGGGCCATTCTATGCCATCGCGCGCACCGTGCGCGCACCGCGCGCGCGCCGCTCCGGCGGCTCGCAGATGGATCTGCTACGGGCGGCGGCGTGCATCGCCGCCACGCAGGCGGATCTCGCCTAAGCACGGCTCGAGCAATCGGCCGATGCCCGAAGCGAAGCCCATCGTGCGAAGCAGCGCGAACGCGCGGATCCTCGCCCGCGGCATGGCCTCGTGAAGGCGCCACGCCGCGCCGAGCAGGGTTCTGCCCTTGGTGACGATATCGTCGATCAGCACTATATCCTCGCAGGCAAGTGCGCGCGGCGCGCACCCTGCCGCGACGACGAGCGACGCGTAGTGCTCGGCAACCGTCGGCCGCGCGCCGGGCGGCGCCGTCGCCGATTTGCGCACGCCGCGAACGCGTTCGAGGCCCCGCCAGACGCCGCCGCCGAGACCTGCTCGAAACAGCGCATCTGCGAGGCCCGCCGCCGCCCAAGGCATGGCGCGCGCCGGCGGCGCGCTGCCGGGAACCGGCACGAGCAGGCTTGCGGCACCGAGTAATTCCGCGAGCGGCGGCCGCGCGTCCGCCTCGCCGCGCACGCGCGCCGCGCAGCGCACCAGAATTTGCGCGTCCGCCGACTTCAACAAGGCGCACAACCGTCGCGAGCGCGCCGCTGCCGCGCCGCCGCCGCTCGGTGAATAGACGTAGCAGGACGCGAACGGCAACGCCGGCACGGCGTCCACGCCCTCGAATCTGCCTTCGCGCCATGCATCGCAGCCGCGCGCCGCGACGCTAGCGTCCGAGATCATCATCGGGCGTGGGCTTATGCGCCGCAGCTGTGGCCGCCGCCTTCGCCTCGGCGCGCATCGCGAGCCAGCGCTCGCGCGCCTCGCGCCGGATCTCCTCGAGATCCTGCGGCGCCGCCGCCGCGCTGCGCGTCGCGGCCCGCTCCACGCGCGCCGCGCGCTCCTGCACCCGCGCCAGATGCTCCGCGCGCAACCGCTCTGCAACGAAGCTGCGCTCGCCGCGCCGCTCGATCTCCACGGCCGCCCGTGGCAGATGCGGCTGCGGTTCGCGGTCGATCCCCTGCGCCGCGAGGCTTCGATGATCGACGCGCGCATCGATGTGTGCCGCGGCGAGGGCGCCGTTGATCGCCGCCGACCAGCGTTCGCGCAGCGCCGCGACTTCGCTGAAAAACGGCTGCAAGCCGCGTTCGCGGCGCCGCGTGTCGTTGATTTCGAGCGTGGTCTTCGCGCCGAAGCCCTCGGTCTGCAGCTCGCGTGTCGTCGCCAGCAGATGCGCATGATGATTGCGCGGGTCCGTGCGCGGCGCATGAATTGCGACATCGACGGCGAATCCATAGCGGTCGGCGAGCTCATGCGCGAAGCCGCGCACCAATCCGAGACGCTGCTCGGCGCTCATCTCCGCGGGCAGCGCAACCAGGATTTCGCGGGCGACGCGCGCATTTTTCCGTGGCTCCGCCGCCTCCGCCGCGTTCCACAGCGTCGCCCGATCCTGCGCCCAGCTCATCTCGGAGTCGGCGAACTTCTCCGGCAGCACGATCTCCTTGTGCAGTACGCCCTCGCGGGACACATGATCGAAGGTCTTGCCGGTGCGTTCGTCGCGCAGCCGTTCGCCGCTGCGGTAGGAGCTCGCGCGTACCGCGCTACCGCCGGCCGCCCGGCCGAAGGTTTTCATGTAGAGGAAATAGACGGCCATGGCGGCGGCCTCGGGGTTGCAGAGAGCGCATCGAGGAACGGCGGATCCAAGGCATGGCCGCAGGCGCGCGCCGCGAACGGCTCGCGGACGGCAAAGAGGACGATGCGCCGAGCCGCCGCGGGCGTCGTCGGCATGAAGGCGACGTCCGGTTCGCAGTGCAGATAGTGGTCGCCCTGGGCCGCGCCGCAATGCGCACAGTGATTGATCCAATAGCGGCCGTCGATCGTCCTGCTGTAGGCGTAGCGGTACAGCGGCGCGATCCCACGCAAACGCAGCTCGGCGTCGGCACACAGGAACTGCACGTAGAAGATCCAGGCGCGCGCCCCGGCCGGCCGCCAGACATCGGCCGGCGCAACCGCGCCGCCGGCGTCGTCGCCGTCGTCGCCGTCGTGATCCTCGTCGTCCTCGTCATCCTCGCCGTCCGCGATCAGCGTCTCGTGGGTCGGCGGCAAGGCGATGCCGACTACCGGCGTCGCGCCACCGCAATGCCAGCAGGCGCGCAGTGTGCGCGCCACCTGGTAGCACGGTGCGCGCACGTTGGCATCGGCGGCCGCCGGCGGCTCGTCCATCTAAGGCGCTCCGCCGGCCGTGAAGAATCCGCGCGCGGCCGCAAAAGGCGGCGGCCGCAGCGCCACCTTGAACCATGCGGGCGACGAAGCACGCTTCAAATAGCCGCGCAAATCCGCCAACTGTTCGATCTCGGACGGCATGACCGCCGCTTCCGTGACGAACTGTTCGCTGATGTTGGTCGAGCGGCGCGCGCCGCCCTTGGAGAGCCAGCCGGCGCGCTCGCGATTGCGCGCGGTCTGCCGCCTGCGGACTTCGCGCTCGCCGATCAACTTCGAGGCGAACTGCGAGGTCCCGCCGTTCTCGCTGCTTGCGCAACGCAAGATCAGCGTATTGCCGCAATTTTCGACAATCGTCTGCGCATCGCCGCCTCCATAGGTCGAGGATACCTGCGCGATCGACTGCAAGCCGATCACGCAACGGCCACCGAACTTGCGCAGGCGCGCGAGCGCATCCTTCAGGCCGTCGATCGCGCCCAAGGCGTCGAGTTCATCGACGATGACCCACAGGCGTTGATCGCGATCTTCGGCGCCGTTCATCGCCTCGAAGATCGCGAGGCGCAGCCAGGCTGCGATCATCGAGCGCAGCGCGGCGATCTGGCCCGCCTTGTACGGAATGTACAGAGAGCCCGGCGCACGGCAGTCTCTGACCCAGTGGCGCACCGAAAACGGCGCCGCCCGTTGCGCCTCGATGTGCTCGAGGGCCGCGACCGCGGAGCCGGTCACCGAGCGGATCGAACCGAACATACGGGCGTTGTCGGGATCGAGGAACGGCTGCGCCGGCGTACCGGCAACCAGCGGCCGCAATTCCTCGCTGGAGGCGACCGTCAGGAGCCGCCACAACTCCGCCGCGCTGCGCCGATTGCCGTCGCGGCAGCGGCGCGCGACCGCGTTGAAGAAGGTGCGCGCGTAGCCGCGCCATTCCTGTCCCGAGGCATCCGCCGACGAGGGGATCAGGCCGCTCGCCAGCTGCTCGACGTCGTAGCGATCGTGGATTTCCGCGCACCAATCCCACCGGACCGAGCCGGGTTCGAATGGATTCAGGAGAACGTCGCCGCGGTACGGCGCGAAGAAGCGGCGCATGTAGCCGCCGTCCGGATCGGCGATCACGGCGCGGTCCCCGCGGCCGATCGCGCCGGCGAGGAGTTCCTGAATCGCCGTGGATTTGCCCGTGCCGGTCGTGCCGATCACTTTGAAATGCTTGACTTCATCGAGCGGCGCAATGTCGACGCCGGCGAGCGTCAGCCGCTCTGCGCCGGCGAGCCGCCGGCGGCGCGCGCGCCGCACCGCATTCCGGCCGTCGGCGAGCAGGACGCCGCGCCGGTGGACATCGCCCGTGCGCGTACGCGCCCGCAGGCGCAGCAAAACCGCGCAGGCGAACGGCAGCAACGCGATCAGCGTCGCCGCAACGCGCAGCGTCGCATGGCCGGCCGCGGGCAACCACCAGATCATGCTCAATAGCCCATGGCGATGAGGTAATCGGCGTTTTTGCCGTACGCGGGCCCTTGGCGCCGGACGCGCACGCAAAGCCGTCGCGCATCGCCGCAGCGCCCCCATTCGACTCGCGCCCCTTGCGCCGCCAGTCGGCCGATGTCGAGCGCGAGCGCCGCGCGCTCGCCGCGCATGACGTCGATCTGCCGTGCCGACGGCAGGGTAAGGCGGACGGCGGCGCCCGAAGCCGCAGCCGTCGCCGCCGCCATGGCGATGCCGAGGAGCGCGGTGCGCACGCTCGCCGCGCGCTTCAAGCCCTGCAGCGCCTTCACGGCGCGATCGCTCTCGGCAGCGACGAATTTGAGCTCGTCGATAAGCGTGCGGCGGATTTCGTCGCGCACTATTTCGTCGAGATCTTGCGCATGCGCCTGCAAGTGCGCGAGGCTGTCGGCGATCGATTTCTGCTGCGCCTGCACGCTCTCGTACAACAGACCGACTTGCACCGTCTGCTCGCTCATCGCTGCATTACGCTCATTCATGACCAAAACCGGCGGCGCCGCCCCGCCGTTGCCGCGCCGCGGGCGGCGGCATCCCCGCCAGCTGCACCCGCCGCCACGTGCCGTCGGAGGCATGTTTCAAATAGCCCACGAGGTCCGGCAGTTGTTCGATCTGCGACGGCAGCAGCGCGGGCTCCACGCTGAAATGTTCGCCACGCGTCGTCGTGCCGAGAAGTTCGCTCGCGCGCCGGCTCGTCGAAGTCGTCGTGCGCAGCACTTCGCGCTCGCCGATCAGCTGCGAGGCGAATTTTGCCGTGCCGCCGCCCTCGCTCGCGGAGCAGCGCAGAATCAGCGTGTTGCCGCAGTTTTCGACGATCGTGTGCGCATCGCCGCCTCCATAGGTCGAGGATACCTGCGCGATCGACTGAAAGCCGAGCACGCAGCGCGCGTCGAATTTGCGCAGGCGCGCGAGCGCATCCTTCAGGCCGTCGATCTGGCCCAGCGCATCGAGCTCGTCGACGACGAACCACAGCGGGCGGCGCCGCGGCCGCGGCGCATCGGCCGCCGCTTCCTCGCGGTTCATCGCTTCGAAGATGCCGAGGCGCATCCACGCAGAGATCGTCGAGCGCAACGCAGCGATCTGGCCGGCCTTGTAGGGAATGAACAGAACGCCGGGTGAGTCGTCGCGGACCCAGCCGCGCACCGAAAATGCAGGTGCGCGCTGCGCCGCGACGTGCTCCAGCGCGCCGACCGCCGCGGCCGTCACCGATCGGACCGAATCGAACATGCGCGCGTTGTGCTCGTCGAGGAACGGCTGCGCGGGCGTCCCCTGCACCAGCACCTTGAGTTCATCGGTCTCGGCGACGACCAACAGCCGGTAAAGTTCGCCGACGCTCCGAATCCCCGCCTGCTGGGTCTGGCGGGCGACCGCGGTGAAGAACGTGCGCGCATAGCCGCGCCAGCTGCGATCCGCGCCGTCATGGTCGGGAATCAGCGAGTGCGCGAGTTGCTCGACATCGTAGGCGGTCTCGATCTCGGCGAACAGATCCCAACGCACCGAACGCGCATCGAAGGGATTGAGAATCGCATCGCCGCGTTGCGGATCGTAAAACCGATGCAAATAGCCGCCGTCCGGGTCGGCGATCACGGCGCGGTCGCCGCGGCCGAGCGCGCCGCCCAAGAGTTCGCGGATCGCCGTGCTCTTGCCGGTGCCGGTCGTGCCGATCAATTTGAAGTGCTTCGCTTCGTCCCGTGCAGGCACGTCGATGCCGGCGAGACGCAGCGGCGCATCCTGCGCGCCCGCCCGCCGTCCTGCCGTTCGCGCCGGCGCGGCGTAGGGCGCTTCGCACAGCACGGTGCCGCGCCTGTGCGCGCGGTCTTCGGCGCCGGCGCAGCCGGCGGCGCCCGCGATGGTGCGGCCGCCCGCATACCCGAGCCCCGCGCACACGGCCGTGCCGAAAAACAGCTGCATCGCGCCACCCGCGCCGAGCCCGGCCGCATGCAGCCACGGGGTCGCCGCCGCGATGCCGAGTCCGGCCACCACGGTCAATGGCGCCGCCGCGAGCGGCGATATCAAGTAATGATGAAAAGCGGCGCGCCCGCGGGCGAGACCGGCAAGCAACGGCGCCTGTACCGCCCCGTAGGCGAACAGCAATCCCGAGCCGCCGTGGCTGAGCGCTGCGATGCTCATCGTTCCTCCGACGCCGCGCGGCGGCCGCGGCGCGCACGCTCTGGGTCGTACCAGATTTCCTTGATGAATCGCTGATGGCCTTCGACGCCGAACTGGATGACGACGTCGATCAGCAGGTACAGCAGACTCTTGATGTCGCGGCGCGCAAGTTCGCGTCCGCCGGGGTTTTGCTTCACCAGCAGGACGAGCTGCTCGAACGCCAGAGCGGCGCTCGCCGCGTGTACGCTGGTGATCGAGCCCGGGTGGCCGGAATTGACGTTGCGCAGGTAATCAAACGCCTCTTCGGCGCGCAGTTCGGCGAGCAAGATGCGGTCCGGCTTCATTCTCAGGCAAGTCTCTAGAAGCTGCTTCGGCGTCACCCGCGCCACTCCTTGATCGTCCTTGGAATAATAGAGGCGCACGTGGTTCGGGTGCCGGTCGAGCACCAATTCCTGTGCATCTTCGATCGTCACCAAGCGCTCGTCGCCGGGGATTTCGCGTATCAAGGCTTTGGTCCAGGTCGTCTTGCCCGAGCCGGTCGGACCCGACACGAGGATGTTCTTGCGGCTCTGCACCGCAAGGCGCATGAACGCCTCGAACTCGTTTGCGGCGAGCAGCCGCGACAGTTCGGCCTCGGCCGCGCCGGGCGATCGGCCGGCCGGCACGGTCTTGCGGAAGATCCCTCGTTGTGCGAGCTCGCCGATCGACCAAACCGCATCGGACGGCCGGCGAATCGAGATCGCGACGCAGCCGGCCGTGGTTGCCGGCGGCATCACGATCTGCACCCGCTCGCCGCTCGGGAGAGAAGCCGACAGCAGCGGCGAGCTTGCGTCGACTCGCTGCTGCGTCGAATTGGCGATCAATTTCGCCAAGCGATTGCACCAATCGAAATCGGCAAAGAGGAGCGCCTCGCGCCGCCAGCCGACGCCGGTTTCTATGAAAGCCTCGCCCGGACGATTGATGCACAGCTCCATGACCTCAGGGTCGGCGAGCAGCGGGCGCAGCGATCTCAGGGTCAACGCGAGCGCGGACGCCTCCGCCGCCATCTCAACGCCTCGCCGCGCCGCTGCGCAGCGCGTACACCGAGCGAAAATCCAGATCGCGCGCGACCAGCACTTGAATGCGGTCACCCTGCCGCTTTACCACGGTCGGCGGAATGTTGACCGTGCTTTTCAGCACCTCGGTCATCACGCCCTCTGAGGCAGACGGGTTGACGATGACGGCTCCGCCGCCGCTATTGGATGCTTGCACGCCGGCTTGCGTGCCCGCATCGATGATCGACACCAGCATCGCGGCGCCGAAGCGCTGCCAGAAATGCCGGTTGACCTTACCCGGCAATCCGGCGCGGCCGAGTTCATCGGTGCCCGGCGAATCCAGGGGCACAACCACTCCGTCCGGCGTGCGCGCTTCGGTCCACAACACGAACACCCGCGCCATCCCCTGCTGCACTTGGCCGCGGACCTCGCCGACGAGCTTCGTGCCGCGCGCAAGCAGCACGACCTCGCCGTCGGCGCCGAAGGTGTCGATCGCTGTGATGCAGGTGGTGTACCCCGGCAGCGTCGAATCGATGGCCGTCTCCAGCGTACAGTCGATGAACGCTCCCTTGGGCAGCAGCATGCGCGTCGTCGGCAGCCGCAGGGCGCGCACCGTCGTCGTCGTCGTCGGCTGCAGCAGCGACTGCAGCGCGCCGCCTGCCGACGCCGGCGGCCTTCCTATCTGCGGCGCGGCAGCGGTTTCGGCATCGCCGGCGGTGTTCTCGGCGAGAAACGCGGCGCCCGACAAGCGGCGTTCGAGCGCAGACTCCGCCGGCGTCTGGGCGGACGAGTCAGCCGGGTCGCCGGACCCCGCAGCGTACGCCGTCAAATCGCTCGACAACGCCGGCGCCACTTCGAGCGGCGGCGGCGCCATCGCGGGGGCCTGCGGCGCGTCGGCGCCAGGCGGCGGCGCCCGTATTGCCGCTTTCGGCGGGTCTATGCGGCCAAGCGAGGGCAAGGGCAATTCTCCCTGCGCCTGCGCGAGAGCCGCGCCTTGGGCTTGCCGACGGATGCGGTCGTGCGCCGACCAGATATGCGCGTAATACCAGCAGAGGGCGCCGAACCCGAGGGCCATCATCAGACCGAGCGCCAGTACGCTGCCAAGGCGCGATTGCATCCCGCGCGGGCGGTGCACCGCCGCTGCCGCGCGTTCGCCCTGCACCGCTTCGCCGGCGCCTTCATCGGTGCTCATCGGAGCCTCCTTGCGCGATGCGCCTTACATCCGCCGCGACCGTTCCGGATTTCAAGCGCACGCCGCCGCCAGTGAACCCGGCGTCGACGATGCAGCCCGTCGAACGGCCGCGGCGCAGGACGAAGCGCTTGGCGACGCGGTGCAAGACGACGTCGCCGCCGTCGATGCTGAAATTCAGCAGCGACTCGCTGCCGTCGTCGTTGCGTATGAAGACCGCCGGCATCGGCGAGTGCGCCGCAAAGCGCAGGTGCGTGTGCACGCCGTCGTCCCAGGCGGCGGTCGGCTTCAGCCCCGGATCTCCGCAGTACCAATAATCGCGGTTGCGGGGCCGGCCCGCCGAGCCGTGCCGCAGCTGCCGGTCGAGTCGGCGCGCGGCCGCGGCGGCCGACGGATTCGGCTCTGGGTAGCGGAACCGCAGCGCATAAATGACGTCGTTTCGGCCACCGCCCGCGGGCAGCGTCGCCGCCGTATAGTCGAACTGGTAGGTGCGCAGCGTCGTCAGCACGGTGATGTTGGTCGCCACTTTCGCCGCTTTGGGCTTCAAGAACAGATGATTGCGCTCGCCGGCGAAGGACAATGCGTCGATGTCGCCGGCGCCGAGGCCGACGAAGCGCTCGCCGGGCGCGAACTCGACGTCGATCTGGTAGCCGACGTAGCCGTGCAGCCGGTAGACCTGGTCTGCGTCGTAGCCGACGATGCGCACCCGGCTGTCGGTTGCACCGCGCGGCGGTTCGCTCATTGCGTGCGCCGCGCCGGTCTGCAGCAGCGCCGAAAGCGCGAGTACCCAAAGCGGGCAGCCGCACCGTCGGCCTGAGACTCGCGGCGGCTTGGCGCTCACGGCGCACTCCTCGTTGGCGCGGCCGCGGGGGCCGCCCGCGCATCCCGCGCGTCCTCCGTCACCTCCGGCTCCGTACGAAAGTCGACGATCTTGAAGCCGAGCGGATTTGCGCCCCGCGTTCGCGGATCGGCCGCCGGCGCGGTATAGGCGTATTGCATCGTCGCGATGAAATGCGCGGCCGCCTCCGCGCCGCCGGCCGCCCGGCGGGTGAATTTCAAATAACGGACCTGCGCCAGATCGCTCAGGCCGCTCGCGCGCGTAAAAAAGCTGACCGCTTCGATTTGTACCCGCACGCTGCTGCCATCTTTGTGCAGGTTCAGCGGCGAGGACGGATTTGCCTGGTTCCACCTCGCATACCACGCCTGCTGCAGCCGTGGGGCTTGAAACGCGGCGCATTCCTCGTAATCGCTCTCGGCGGTTGCGAAGTTGAAGCGCTCGCAGACGCTGACATAATGGCTCAGGAAATAACGCGTGACCGCTTCGGGCTGTGTCGCGCGGCCGGCGTAAATCGGCACCACGTCGACGATGCCGGTACTCTTGTCGACGCGGATCAGGAACGGCACCACGCGCTTCAAGGGCATCAACGATATCAGCGCGCCGGCGCTCGCCAGCGCGCAAATCCAGCCGGCGGCGGCGACGCGCCACGCGGTGCGTGCGTCGCGCCTTGCGTGCGCCGCGCGGTCGCGGTCCCAGGATGCCGCCTCCTCGAAATAGCCGTGCAGCGCAGGCTCGGCGGTCATCGCGCACCCCGCGCCGCCGGCCGCGCCGCGGCCAAGGTCTTGGCGGGAGCATTGATCGGCGTCAGATGCCGATCGCAATGCACCGCGCGCGCCGCGCAGGCGCCCAACAGCAGCGACAGCAACAAGCCAATTCGAGTCTTCACGCACCCTCCTGGGGCATCCGCCCCGCCGCTCATTCGCGAATCGTCCGCCATCGCCGCTGCAGCGCGGCGCCGACCGTGCGAACGCCGCTGACCGCCGCGTACTTGGCCACGGGCGCGGCGAGGCGGCCGCCGCGGCGCATCCCCCACGATATGGCGCGTGAGATCGCGCCGAACGAACTCGGCGCGAGACCGCCGGCGAGCGCGGCCGCTATCGGCATGACTTGCCGCAAGACCAGAAACACAAGCACCGCGACCAGCACCATGTCGAGCGCATCGACGGTTTCGATCGCCGCTCCGCGAGCCGCGGTTTGCGCGGCATACGACTGCACGATCTGCAGCAGCAAGGCGCCGACCATGACGGTGAGAATCGTGATCAGGCCGTACGCCGCAAGCTGTGCAAGCCACGCCGTAAACAGCCTGCGGGTTGCGTCGAATAATGCGAGAGCGATGAACAGCGGCCCGAGAGCGAGCAGGACCGCGAGGGCGATCGAGGACAGCGCGATCAGGAACATCGCGTAGACGCACAGAATGCCCATCAGACACCACACCAGGGCGCCGGCCAGATAGAAGCCGATGTCGCCGCTCATGATGCCGCCCTTCGCCCAGAGATTGCCGGCGACGGCGCCGCCGCTCTGCCAGATCCTGTCGATCGTCGCGATCGGGTCGGACGCGCCGACCACCGCGGCGGCGAGCTCCGCCGGCGCGCGGTAGAACGTGTCGACCAGCAGGCTGTTGTACAGCCACAAGCGCAAGCCGATGCCGAGGACGAGCGCCAGCACGACGATGCGCTTCAGCCCCGTCGTGAACGGCTCCTCGACCCTGCCGGTCATGTGCAGATATCCCCATGCCATCACGTAGACGGTCGCCAGCGTGACCACCGCCGGCTCCAGCGCGCTAGCGAGGCGCGCCGTGTTGTCGCCGATGTAGGCCGCGAGTTCGGCGTTCAGCCAGGACCAGAAAGTAGCGAAGAAGCCCATCGCCGTTCCTTCGCGCCTAGGGCGCCGGCCGGAATCGCGTCTCGAAGCGGCCTTGACCGGCGATGATGCTCTCCCGCAGTTGTTGCCCGGCGGCCGCGTTCTGCGCTTGCATTGCCTGCGCGAGCACCAAGAGCTTGGTCTGCTCGTTTTGCAGCATGCCGTTCTCGGCGCCGATTCTCGCCTGCAGATCGAGGATGCCCTTTTGATCGGTCGCGGTCGCTATTGCGTCGATCAGGCTCTGGATCGCCGCGAAGCGGCCGCTCGCGTTGGCGAACGCGCCGCGAAACAAGGCTTGATCGGTCGCGATGCGTTGACGGCTCGCGATCAGCAATTGTCGATCGCCGGGCGCGAGCTGCGCCAAGGAGCCCGGCGGCAGGACCGCTTGCGCGCCGATCAGCGCCTGCACGCCGGCCGCAAGCTGCGTATATGTTCCGCCGCCCCCGCCGCTCGGCAGAGCGGCCACGGAGTTCCAATCGGCCGGCAGGTAATTGCGCACCGTACCCGCGAGCAGCCCCTGCATGCCGCGCCCGCCGCTCATCGACTGCAGGGTCTGCTCGGCCTGCTGCAGCTGCGACCTGGCGGTCGCCAATGCCTGTTGCAGCATCCGCACCTCCTGGATGAGCTGCGCGATGGCAGGCGCGTCGACGACCGCCCATTGCGCTTGGGCGGCCGGCGCGGCGAGCAGCAAGAGGCAGAGACAGGATAGTGCGGCGATTCCGCGGCTCTTTGACATGACGATTTCTCCTTCAGTGCGGGCGGACTTGCTGCATGAACACCGGCAGCCAATCGGCGGGATCCTCGCCCACGGCGGCGACGATGCCGTGCATGCGCGCAAGCTCGCTCCGCCGGCCCGAGATCACCGCAAGCTCCGCTTCGAAATCCCGCAGGTCGAGCTGGCAAACGACGCCGTGATGGCTTTGCTTGACGAGGAACATGCGCGAGCCGGGTTCCAATTGATGTTTGATCAGCTGGAATTCCCGCTCGCTGAGCCCGAACCCCTCGGTGTACTCGCGCTCGTCGGCATCGGCATTTGGGAAGAACACCTTGGTCGGCGTCTGCTCGACCAGCGTGCGGCTGATCGGGCTCGCCAGGACGTCGCTCGCGCTTTGCGTCGCCAGGCACATCACGCCGTTCAATTTTCGCCAGGTCTTCGGCGCATCTTGCGCGAAGCCCGCGAACGCGGAATCTGCGACCAGGCGCCAAAATTCATCCATCCAGCAAACCAGCCGCCGGCCGTCGAGCAATAGACGCACCAGATGGAATAAATAGAGCGTCACCGCCGAGCGCATGACTGCATTGCCGAGGAATTCCGTGACGTCGAAACCGACCAGCGCCGAGTGGCCGAGACGCGGCACGACCGAGTCTTGCGCATTGTCGAAAACCCACGCGTATTCGCCCCGCGACGCGTAGCACCAACGCGCGAGGCGCGCATGCGGGCCCTGCGCGTCGGTCGGATCGAGGAATTCGATGAGCCGCGACAAGCGGCGCGCGGCCGCGTCAAGCGCGAGCGTGCCGCGCAGCGCCTGATCGAGATCGGCCTGTTCGCGCACCCCGAGCGGCGCCGCGCCGTGCATTCCGGCGGCCGTCCCGGCAAGCTCGCGTAGCCAGCATTTGAGGAATTCGACGTTCGCCGGCGTCGGCTCGAGCTGCAGAGGATTGAAGCCCGTCGGTACGCCGCTCGCGAGCGGCAGATACTCGCCGCCCAGGGCGCGCACGAGAATTTCCAGTCCGCGATCCTTGTCGAAGATCACCTGCGTGGCACGCTGCCTGCATAGCATCGCGACCATGAAGCCGATGAACACGGTTTTGCCGCTGCCCGTGGGTCCGCAGATGAGCGTGTGGCCGGTGTCCTTGCGGCTGCCTCCTTGCGGATCGGCCGGATCGCTCGCATGCAGGGAAAAATAATAGGGCGAGCGCGCCGCGGTGATGAGCAGCGCGAGTGCATCGCCCCAGTGATTGCCGCTCGCCCGGCCGCAAGGGTAATTGTGGAACGGCGCCATGGCCGCAAAGTTACGCGACGTGATCGGCGCCTTGCGCGGCCGCAGCGGGAAATTTCCCGGCAGCTGCGCCCAAAAAGCCGCTTCCAGCGCGAGATCCTCGCGGGCGACGAGCATTCCGGTATCGGCGAGCAGACTGCGGGCGATCGCGATGCAATCGTTCAGCTCGCGCAACCGACCTTCGCCGCCCTGCGCGCCCTGCAGCGCGCCGGACGCGCAAGGTTCGGCCTGAACCTGCAGCGAGAAATGGTGGTCGCCCATGACGAATTCGTTGCTTGTCAGCTGATCCAGCGCCTCTTTGAGCTCCTCGGCCTGCGAGACGGCGAAGTCGCCGGCGTTCGCCATGCGGTTGAATTGCCTCTGCAGCAGCGATTGCGCCGCGGCTTTCGTCAGGAACGTGAAGGATTGCGTCAGCACCAGCGGAAATGCCGTGGACAGGAGCCTGCCGTACATGCCGACGGCGCATGGCGTCGGATATTCCTTGATCCCGAGAATCGCGCCGAGGCGCGTCTCGCTCGGCGCGCGAAATTCGATCGCTTCGTGCCCGAACAGCAGCCGCGTGCTCGCCAGCGCCTCGTTGAGCGGACCGCGCGGCAGCGGCATGCGCCGCCATTCGCCATTGACGAGCAAGCCGAGGTATTCGAGCAGCGACGAACAGCAGACGGCGCCGCAGCGGTAGGTTTGCAGCGTCTCCGGTTCGTAGCGCAGCAGCGCCGCGCGCAAAGTCTCGGCGAGCTTGCCGCAGACATCGAGCGCATCGCTTAACCCGAGCAAATCGAGATCCGAGTCCTCGCACCGTGAGCGCGCAAGCAGCCGCTGCACCGTTCCGGCGGCCGTGCCGGCGGCGCCGGCCGCGGGGCGATAGAGTACGGCGAGGTAGATCTCGTTGAACAGCAAGCGGTCCGCCGAGAACCGCCGGCTGTATTTTTCCAACAGCGCCCGCGCGAACGGCGGCCCGGCAACGCCGCCGGCCGCCGCCGCGCCGCTCACCTCCGGTCCGCCATGGCCCAAGGCCGAGGCGCGACGGCGCACTAGGTGGGTCCAGAGCGCGACATTCGGGCTCGCGATATTGCGCCAGAGAACGTTCAGTCGCTCATACCAGGCATTCAACTCGGCATCGTCGCTGCATTCGAAGCCGATGCCGCTCAAGCGAAACGCCTGCAGATAATCGCCGAACACGGTGCGCACGACGGCCGCGGAGACGTGCGCGGCGTACGGGATCCGCTCCGCCGCGCTCGGCTCGCGGGCGATCAACGATGGGCGCCTGCCGCTCAGCATGCGTCGAACCCTGGCCGCGTTCGCTTCACCACGGCGACGATTTGCGCAGGCGCGCGGCGGCCGCGCTCATTGGGCAGCTGCAGGCTCAAGGGACTGTAGCTGCTCGCCTTCCACAGCCGCAGGTTGCCGAAGGCCGCCGGCAACCGCGTGCGGCCCCACAACAGCACTAAATCAAAAAAGCGCGCATCCCACGCGCAAAGCAATGCCGAGATTGCGTGAATCGGCACGCCGAGCAACAGGGTCAGCAGGTTTCTCGTCGACAAGAATGCCTCCAATGTGAATACCATGTTGAACAGCAGTGCCGAGTAGGTGACGCCCCAGCGCATCGGCGGCCGTGTCGCGCCGACGAACAGAGGATCGGCCGCGACGCCCGCATTGCGATTGCCCATGGAGCCGCCCTCAGACGCCGAACATGCCGCGCACCCAGGCGACGATCTGCGGCGCGCCGAACGCGATGGCGATGCCTAGAATCGCGCCGATCGCCCATCCCCATGACATGCGATTGGCCATCGCCATGCCGCCCAGCACCATGACGAGGATGATCGCCACCGGCGTCAGCCATGCGAGGATGTTCGTCTGCAATGCGGTGGCGCCCGTCATGAAGGGCGACGCTTGCGCGAACGCCGCGTTCGGCAGCGACAGGAACAGCGCCGCGAGCGTGCCGGTGCCGGCGGCGAAGCCCGGGAATCGTCGAAAAGTGACAGCAAACTGGCTCATGTGGAAATCCTTTTCCGCGTGCACGCCGCTCGGCAAGAGCCGGCCCGATTTTTTTACGCCTCCGTTTCCAGCGCACCGAGGTCGCGTTCGTCGCGCTTCGCCGCAAGTTCCTCCCGCTTCAACTTGCCGGGAGCGCCGAATTTGAAGCTCTGCACGACGAACGAATGATCGTATTGCTTCTCGCCGTCGCGGTCGGTCCAGTTGTTGGAGCGCATCTGCGCCTGCAAAATCAGCTGGTCCCCCTTGCGCACGTTCTTGGCGATGACCTCGCCGAGCGCCTCGAAGGCCGTGAACCACACGCTGGTGGCCGCTTCGCGCGGCTTGCCGGCCTCGTCCTTGCCGACGAAGTCGTTGCCGACTAGACAGAAGCGCGTATAGGAAACCTCGCCCTTGACTGCGAGTTCCGGGTTCTTGGCGAGATTGCCGATGGCGGTAACCGTAAAGCTGTTCATGTTTCCACTCCTTGGCCGCTGTGTTGCGGGTGTCGTCCAGACGCGAATCGCGTGGCCGAAAGTTTGCGAGAAGGAGGTCGCGAGAGAAATACAATTAACTGCGGCGTATGCGCAGAAACTCCCGCACCCGGGCCGAGGGACGGCGGCCGCGGGCCGCGCGCCGTTTTTCGATTACACTCTGCGCTTCGACGTCGCCGAGGAACGCGATGCTGCCATTGGCCAATTCCGGCGCCGAGCCCGCGGCGGTCGCGCTGCGTGTCGCGAACTTGCGCAAACGCTACCAGACGGTCACGGCGCTCGACGATGTGTCCTTCGAGGTGCGCCGCGGCGAGATCGTCGGCCTGCTCGGACCGAACGGCGCCGGCAAGACGACCACGATCAACACGATCCTCGGATTGTTGGAGCCGACCGCCGGCGAGGTGCGGATAGGTCAAATCGATTTGCGCACGCAGCGTGCGCTCGCGCTGGCGCGGACGAATTTCGCGGCCGTCTACGCCGCGCTGCCCGGCAATTTGACGGTCACCGAGAACCTGCGTTTCTTCGCCCTGCTGTACGACGTGCGCAACTCTCGATCACGCGTCGAGGAGTTGCTCGAGGAATTCTCCTTGGCGCCGTTACGCCACACGAAATGCGGACTGTTGTCTTCCGGAGAGCAAACGCGCGCGGCGCTGGCGAAGGCGCTGATCAACCGGCCGCAGCTCCTGTTGCTCGACGAGCCGACCGCCTCGCTGGATCCGTCGGCGGCGCAGATCATCAGGCAGAAGATCAAGAGTCTGGCGACCAGCGGTCGCTGCGCCATCCTATGGACGTCGCACAACATGAACGAGGTCGAAGCGGTGTGCGATCGCGTGCTGTTCCTGTCGCATGGCAGGATCCTGCTGGAAGGCGCGCCCAAGGCGCTGCCCGCGCAACACGGGGCGGCGTCGCTCGAGGAGCTGTTCATCCGCGTTGCGCGCGAACCTCTGGCGGCGCCCGCCGCGCAGCGCGCGTGAAGCTGCGGCCGATCGCCGGCGTCGTGCTGCGCCAGACGTACTTGCTGCGCGGCAGCCCGGTGCGCCTGTTTCCGATGATCACCTGGGTGGCGATCGACATAGTGCTTTGGGGATTCATCACCCGCTACCTCAATTCGGTCGGCGGCAAGGGCGTGAATTTCGTGCCGACGCTGCTCGGCGCCGTGCTGCTGTGGGATTTCTGCACGCGCATCATGCAGGGCGTCAGCACGGCGTTCCTCGAGGACGTCTGGTCGCGCAATTTCCTGAATCTGTTCGCCTCGCCGCTGTCGATTTCCGAGTATGTCGCCGGGCTCGTGATCACGAGCGTGATGACGAGCAGTCTCGGACTCGCCGTCATGCTGGTGCTGGCGACCGCTTTCTTCGGTCTGCACTTCCTGTCGATGGGCGCAGTGCTCGCGGTCTTTCTTGCGGTGCTGTTCGTCTTCGGCGTCACCTTGGGCATCATCGGCAGCGCCATGGTGCTGCGCTATGGACCCGCATCCGAATGGCTGCTATGGCCGATACCTGCGATTATTGCGCCGTTCGCCGCCGTGTTCTATCCGCTGTCGACGCTGCCGCCGTGGATGCAGTGGGTCGCGCACTGCCTGCCGCCTTCCTACGTGTTCGAAGGCATGCGCGCGGTGCTCGCCGGCAGGCACGCGCCGCTTTACTTGCTGATTCCGGCCGGCGCATTGGCGATCGCCGGCCTGCTGATCGCGGCGTTCACCTACGGCCGCGTCTACCGGCGCGCGGTGCGTACCGGCCTGCTCGCCCGCTACAGCGCCGAAGGCGCCGGCTGAGAGAGAGCCGAACCGACTGCGTCGGCAACTCCCGATGGAGTTTGCGCGGCGCAGAATGTGCCTTGATTCGCGGTTGATTGTGCTGATTGTGCTGATAGCGCAGATTGCGCAGATTGCGCAGATTGCGCATTGAATCACGCTTCAACGAGCCGCGCTGGTGCGTTGCATCACTCTTCGACAACACGCGCTTATATAGCTTGGGAATCCCTTGGATTGCCATGCTGCCGTCTCGTTGATCGAGGTTTGATATGCATCGCGAATCGCATCCGTCACTGTCATTGTCCGGCCTGCTCTTTGCGGCCGTCATCGCCGCGGTTTCTTGGGCGCCTGCGGCCTGGTCGGCAGCCGTAGTCACCTCCAAGCTGCAGGTGCGCCAGGTGCAGAGCGAGCACGGCCACGAGCGGCTGGGGCTCGCGGCAGCGGCCAAACCCGGCGACCTGCTGCAGTACCGCGCCGTGTATCGCAACAGCGGCGACGCGCCCGCCACTCACCTGCTCGCGCGAGTGCCGGTACCGCTGGGCACGACGCTTCTGACCGACAGCCTCAAGCCTGCGGGTGCCGAGGCGAGTACGGATGGCACGCATTTCGCGCCGCTGCCGCTGATGCAGAGCGTTTCTGGCAAGGACGGCAAGCGGCACCGGCAGCCCGTCCCCGCAGCCGACATCCGCGCCGTGCGCTGGAACTTAAGAACGCTCGCGCCGGGACAAAGCGCGCGCGTACTTCTGCGCGTGCGCATCAATCTGCCGCAGTCGCCGATCTCCCCGTAAACCTCACTGACCTCAGGGAATCCGTTTCGTGAACACGCCCAGCATCCTTAGACTTAAGCCGACGCGCATCGCCTCCGGGCCGCATGCGTTCTTTGTGGTCCTCGCGAGCCTTGCGTTCGCGCTGTTCGCGATGCATCGTGCGCACGCCGCGCCGCCGCCCGCAGGCACCTCGATCGGCAACCAGGCTTCGGCGACCTATACCGACGCGTCCGGCATCGGCCGCTTGGTCACGTCGAACGTCGTGCAGACCATCGTCCAGCAGGTCGCGAGCCTCACCTTGGCCACGAACGGCGCGCAGACCTCGACGCCGGGAACCACGGTTTATTACCCGCACACGCTCACCAACACCGGCAACGGCGGCGACACCTTTGGCCTCGCGGCGGTCAATGGGTCCGGATTCACCATGACCGGTGTGCAGATCTTCGCCGACAACGGCAGCGGCCAGCCCACGGGCCCTGCGATCGCCTCGTCCGGACCGCTCGCCGCCGGCGCGGTATTCAAGTTCATCGTCGTCGGTGTGGTACCGGCAACCGCCACCAGCGGCCAGAACAACGCGCTCACCGTCACGTCCACCAGCGGCTTTTCCAACACGACCACCGCCAGCAATACCGACACGACCACGGTCACCAACAACGCGGTGATCACGGTCACCAAATCGGTCAGCGCAAGTTCCGGTGCACCGGGCAGTGGCCCCTATGCCTACACCTTGACCTATACCAACACCGGCAACAGCACGGCGACCGCGGTCACGGTGAGTGACCCGCTCGCCGTCGGCCTGACCTACGTGGCCGGTTCCGGCCGCTGGAGCGTGACCGGCGCCACGGCGCTCTCGGACAGCGGCGGCAGCGCCGGCACCGCGCCCAATACCATCACCTCCACCTATACGAGCGGCAGCACGACGCTGCAATACGTCCTGAGCCAGGTCACTGCCGGCCAGTCCGGCACCGTGACCTTCCAGGTCAATGTCGGAAGCGGCCTCGCCCCGGGCGTGCGCAACAACACCGCGGCCGATTCCTACAATGACGGGTCAGGCACGACGGTCACCGGCAACTCCAACACGGTCCCATTCACCGTGACCGAGACCGCCGCAGTCACCCTGACCGGCGCCACCGTGGCGAACGCCAATCCGGGCGCGACGGTGAGCTTTGCCAACGTCGTCACCAACACCGGCAACGGCACCGACACGTTCAACATCACCTTCGGCAGCAATACCTTCCCGGCCGGAACCGCCTTCTCGCTCTACAAGAGCGACGGCGTCACGCCGTTGACCGACACGAACGGCGACGGCAAGCCCGATACCGGCCCGCTCGCCGCCGGCGCAAGCTATACCGTGACCGTCAAGGCGCAACTGCCGGCCAATGCCAGCGGCGGCCCCTTCACCGTGAACAAGACCGCGACCTCGGTGTTCGATCCGACCAAGTTCGCCAACACCACCGACACGCTGACGGCGATCACCCGCTCGGCGATCGACCTGACCGACAACAGCGCCTACAACACGACGACACCCGCGCCCGGCCAGGGTGCGGGTCCGGAGGCGAGTCCGGTCGTGACCAACGCGGTCAACCCAGGTGCGTCCACGACCTTCACCGTCTACGTCAACAACATAGGCCCGGTGGCCGATGCCTATGACCTCGCGGCGAGCACGGTGAGCAACTTCAGCAGCGTCACGCTGCCCGCCGGCTGGACGGTCGCCTTCAAGGCGGACGGCGGCACGGGCAACTGTTCGACGACCGGCGCCACGATCAGCACCACCGGCAGCATCGCCGCCGGCGGCAACGCCGTGGTGTGCGCGCAGGTCAGCGTGCCCGCGAGCGGCGCAGGCGCCGTCGCGGGCGCGAGCCAGATCTACCTGCGCGGCCTGTCGGCGGCTTCGGGGGCCCTGGACACCATCCACGAGGCGGTGAGCGTCAATGCCGTGCGCTCGATCATTTTCACCCCCAACAACACCAACCAGACCTATCCGGGCGGCACGGTGGTGTACAGCCACACGCTGACCAACACCGGCAACGTCCTCGAAGGCAACGGTGCGCTGTCGACCGTCATTCTGGCCGCGGTCAACAACAAGGCGAGTTGGACCTCGGTGCTGTACTACGATCTGAACGGCAACGGTGTGCTGGATGCCGGCGATTCGGTGGTGCCTGCGGGGGGCCTGCAGGCGATCCCGGCGCTCGCCGGCGGCCTCGCTCCCGGTCAGTCGATCACCATCTTCGATAAGGTGACGGCGCCCTCGGGCGCGCAGGTCGGCGACGTCAACACATCGACAGTCACGGTCAGCACCGCCAACGGCAGCTACACGACCACGGCGCCGACGCCGGCGGTCGCGACCGATGGCACCACGGTCATCGCCGGCAACTTGCAACTGACCAAGGCGCAGGCGCTGGATGCCGGTTGCAGCGGCCCGGTCGGGGGCACCGTCTACTCCGCGAGCAACGTCAATGCGCTGCCGGGCCAGTGTGTGCTGTACCAGATCACGGTCCGCAACGTCGGGTCCGCCAATGCGACCACTGTGGTCGTCTCCGATGCGACGCCGGCCTACACCACGTTGAATTCGACCGCCGCGACCACGGTCGGCACGGTCAGCGGCCCGGCGAGCGGCGCCGCCGGCAGCATCAGCGCCACGATCGGCACGCTCGCACCGGGGCAAAGTGCCTTCGTCACCTTCGGTGTGAAAGTCCAGCAGTAGGCGCGCCCGACGCACGCGGCCGTTCCGCGATGAAATCCTCCGCCCCTCACCACTGCCTGATCCGGCGCCTCGTGACGGGGCTCGCCCTGCTGTGGGCGCTGCTCGGCATGACGCAGGTTCTGGCGGCGCCACCAGCGGCGGGTACGCTGATCGACAACACCGCCACCGCGACCTATGTCGACAGCGGCAGCGGACTTTCGGTGCGGCTGCAGTCCAATACCGTCGAGGTGAGCGTGCTGCCGCTCGAGGGCTGCACTGTGAGTCCAGGCCAGAGCATCGTGCGCTCGCCCGGTGCGACGTTCGCGCTGCCCCACACGCTCAGCAACACGGGCAACGTCACGGAAACCTGCGTGCTTGATCTGAATCCCCTCGCCGGCGCACGCTTCACTCCGGTGAGCCTTGCCGTGGTGCACGACCTCAACGGCAACGGCGTCGCCGATCCCGGCGAGCCGGTGATCCCGGCGGGCGCCGGCATCAGCCTCGCTGCCGGCGCTTCGGTCGATCTGCTGGTCACCGGCCGCGTCCCCGGCACCGCAAGCCCCGGCCAATCGGTCTCCCTGCAGCTCGTCGCCAACAGCCGGACACAGAACCGCGGGAGCAGCAGCACCGATACCGTGGCGATCGCAAGCGGCGCCGTCATCAGCGTCACCAAGAGCGCATCCACCCAGAGCCCGACGCCGGGCGCGCCGCTCAGCTACACGCTCAGCGCCGGCAACCAGGGAGGTGGCGCGGCGGCCGGTGTGCCGGTGCAGGTGGACGGCGTAGCGCAGAACCTATTCCTGTTGCGCGACGAGATTCCGGCCAACACCACCCTTCAGAGCCTGAGCGCGGCGGGTGCCGCGCTCGCGCTCTACCACCGTCTCGGCGACGCCGCGGACAGCTACCTTGGCGCGCCGCCCGGCCAAGCGGTGATCGACGGCATCGCCTGGGGCGTGCCGAGCCTCGCGCCCGGTGCAACGCTGATCGGCGAGTTTACCGTCATGGTGAATGCGAACGCCGCCGGCAGGCTCGACAACACGGCCTATGCCGATTCGCTCGACAGCGGCGGCGTCATCGTCACGCCCTCGAATCCGGTGCAGCTGCCACTGCCGGCGCGCACCGCGTCGATCGACTTCTTTCCAAACAATCGATACGCCATGCCCATCCAGATATCCCCGCTCGAAACGCCACTGTTCGTGCAGGTGACGGCTGCGCAGTGCAACACCGATCCCACGCATGCGCAAAGCTACCCGATCCGCTTGTCCACCGCGCTCACCGGGGATACCGAAACCTTCACCGCGGTGGAGACCGCGCCCAACAGCGGCCTCTTCCGCATCAACCCGGATGTCCCGACGGCGAACGCCGCGACCCATCCGGTCGTCTCGGGCGACGGCATCCTCGAGCTGCTCTCCAACGACACAGTGACCGCGACCCTGCAGGATTGCAATGCGGCGGGCAGCGTCAGCACGACGCTGCTGATCGATCCGGATGGAGTCGTGTTCGACAGCAAGAGCAACCAGCCGATTGCGGGCACGACTGTGCAGTTGATCGACGTCACCGGCGCTGGCAACGGCGGTGCGCCCGGCGGCGCGGCACACGTGTTCCAGGCGGACGGGGTCACTGCGGCGCCGAGCGCCGTGGTCACAGGCAACGACGGCACCTTCAGTTTCCCGCTGGTGCTGCCGAGCACCTACCGGCTTGCGATTACCGCGCCCGCGGGCTTCCTGTTCCCCTCCACGTCGCCGCCGGCGCTGCTGCCGCCAGGACGCGTGATCACCCAACCGGGCTCCTATGGCGGCAGCTTCGTCGTCGCGAATCGCGGCCCGGTGCGTATCGATGTGCCGCTGGACGCGGGCGCGAGCGGTGGCCTGTTCGTGCAGAAGACCGCCTCGAAGACCGCGGTCGAAGTGGGCGACTTCCTCGACTACACGATCAACGTCAGTAACCGTTCCGGAATCGCGCTCGGCAACCTCGAGCTCAGCGACTGGCCGCCCGCGGGCTTCGTGTATGTCGTCGGTAGCGCGCGCCTCAACGGCCGGACAGTCGCCGACCCGCGCCGCAGCGCCGGCGTGATGGGCTTCGCGCTCGGCACACTCGCCAACGGCGCCGAGGACGAGCTGCGCTACCGCGTCGCCGTCGCGCCGGGCGCCGAGTCCGGCTCCGGCATCAACAGCGCGCAGGCACAAAGCGGCGTACTGCGTTCCAACGTCGCGAGCGCCAAGGTGCTGCTGATCGGCGGCGTGTTTTCCGACAAGGCTTACCTGATCGGCAAAGTCTACGCCGACTGCAACGGCAACCGGCAGCAGGAGGCCGGCGAACCGGGCATTCCGGGCGTGCGCGTGTGGCTTGCCGACGGCACCTACGCAATTACCGACGGCGACGGCAAGTACAGCCTGTATGGGCTCACCCCGCGCACGACGGTCGCCGCGGTCGATCCGACCACGCTGCCGACCGGTGCCGCGCTGGAGGTCCTCGACAACCGCAACGCCCGCGATCCCGGCAGCCAGTTCGTCGACCTGCAGAACGGCGAGTTGCACAAAGCCGATTTTGCCGTCCGCGAGTGCACGCCGTCGATCCGCGCGCAGATCTCGGCGCGGCGCAAGGCGCTGAACCATCCGGACGAAATCACCGAGCTCGCAAGGTCGTTATTAGGCACCGCGCCGCAGGGACCGAACACCCTCGATGCGCGTGCGTTGCCGGCGAGCGGCACCTTGGGTCCCGGAGGCGTGCGCGGGACAGGGGCCGCCATGCCCGCGGCCGGATCCTCGTCGCCGCTCGCGCTCGGCGGCGCGGGCGGCCTCGGCGGTGTTGGCGATCTCGGCGGCGGTATCGCTCTGCAGAGCCCCTCCGCACGGCCGCTGTTTCCAGCCATACCCCCTGCCAGCGCACCGGCCGCCGCACCGACCGCCGCGCCCGCGGGCACACCCGCCGCCGCCATCGCGGCGGCGCGACCGACCTCGACAGCGCCGCTCGCGGCGCTGTTGCCGACGCTGAATGATGCGGTCGGCTTCGTCGGCCTCACCGACGATGAGATCCTGCCGAGCGACCAGACGCGTGTACGCGTCAAGGGTCCGCTGGGCGCAACGCTGCAACTGCGCGTCGATGGCCGCCTCATACCGGTGAGCCAGGTCGGGGTGCGCACGAGCCTCGAGACCCGCCAAGTCAGCGCCTGGGAATACATCGGCGTCAACTTAAAGCCCGGCACCAATGTGCTCGCGCTGAGCGCCACCGATCCCTTCGGCAATGTGCGCGGTCGCGCCACGCTGCGCTTGCGGGCTCCCGGTCCGCTCGCGGCGCTGCGCATCGTGCTGCCGGCGACAGCCGTGGCCGACGCCAAGACTGCGGTGTCGATCGCCGTGCAGCCGATCGACGCCGACGGCTTGCCGGTGACGATACGTCTGCCGCTGACGCTTGCCAGCAGCGCGGGTGTCTGGCAGGTCAAGGATCTGAATCCCGACGAACCCGGCACGCAAGTGTTCACGGAGGGCGGCGAAGGTCGCTTCAACCTGCTGCCGCCCGCGCACCCGGAAACTGCGCGCATCACCGTGCGCAGCGGTCGTATAAAAGCGAGCGCGATGCTGACCTTCACTCCCGACCTTCGCCCCCTGTTCGGGGTCGGCGTGGTTGAAGGCGTACTCAACTTGAGCAGGCTCAATCCGGCCTCGATCGTGGCGACCTCCGGCACTGACGGCTTCGAGCGCGAAATAGAGAGCCTGAGCACCAGCTTCGACGACGGCAAGGGCAGCGCGGCCGCACACAGCCAGCTGTTCCTGAAAGGCAAGGTGCTGGGCTCGACTCTGCTGACCCTGGGTTACGACTCCGACAAGCCGTCCGGCACGACGCTGTTTCGTGACATTCAACCCGACCAGTACTACCCGGTGTACGGCGATTCCTCGGTCAAGGGCTTCGACGCGCAGTCCACCGGCAAGCTCTATGTGCGCATGGATCAGGGCACTTCGTATGTGCTGTTCGGCGACTACACCACGCAAAGCGACAATCCGGCGCGCCAGCTGACGCAGTACACGCGCGCGCTGAATGGCCTGAAGGGCCGCTATCAAGAACACGGCTGGACGGTGGACGGTTTTGCAAGCCGCACCGCAACCACGCAGGCGGTCCTCGAAATTTCCGGCAACGGCACCTCGGGGCCGTATCAGTTGAACGCCAGCGGCGTCATCAACAGCGAGCAAGTCGACCTGATCGTGCGCGACCGCAACCAGCCCGGGGTGGTGCTCTCCGATACGCCGCTGACGCCGTACGTCGACTACACGATCGAGCCGTACAGCGGACGGCTATTGCTCAAGTCGCCGGTGCCGACGGTCGATGCCAACCTCGATCCGGTGTTCATTCGCATCAGCTACGAGCTCGACCAGGGTGGCCCGCGGCACACGGTCGCCGGCGTCGATGCGCGTCTTGCGCTCGACCCCGCGCTGCTGCTCGGCGTCACCGCGATCGAGGACGACAACCCGCAGAACCGGCAGAAACTCGACGGCTTGAACTTCACCGCGCACCTCGCGGCACAGTCGGTGCTGGTCGGCGAATTGGCAGAGTCGAATACCGACGCGCTGGGTCGCGGCGAGGCGCAGCGTCTGGAATGGCGCACGCAAAGCGCCCGGCTGCAGGGCCGCCTCTGGGGCATCCATACCGATACCGCTTTCTACAACCCGAGCGCCCTGCAGTCGGCCGGCCAGTCGCAGTACGGCGCGCATCTCGGGTTGACGCTCGATGCGAGCAACCGTCTGACTCTCGAGGCGCTGCGCAGCGAATCGCCGCTCGCCGGCGGCGCGCAGACCGGAATGTCGGCGGCTCTGCAGCACAGCCTGCCCGGCAACGTCAAACTCACCGCAGGCCTGCGGCACGCCGCCGGCACCGCGCAGGCATCCCCGGCACCGACCACCGCGACCCTGCCGGCGAGCACGCCGGTCGAATTTACCAGTGCTTTCGTGCGCCTGGATGCACCTGTGCCGCACCTGCCTCGCGCCAACGCCTTCGCCCAGTACGAGCGCGCACTTAACGAAAGCGCGCAGGTGGCGAGCTTCGGCGGCAGCTACGCATTGGGAAATGCCGGAAAGCTGTACTTCAACCACGAAAGCAGCAACAGCCTGAGCGGCCCCTATGGCCTCACCCCGAACGCGAGCCAGTACAACACCGTGTTCGGTCTGAGCACCGCTGTCGCCGCCGACACGCAGGTCTTCAACGAATACCGCATCGGCCAGAGCATCGACGGGAAGAGCGCCGAGGATGCGCTCGGCTTGCGCCATCTGTGGCGGTTGCAGCCTGGCTTGGGGTTAAGCGCCACGGCCGAGCGCATCCACCCGGTCAGCGGCGCGAGCAGCGACGCCGCCAACGCACTCACCGGCGCCGTCAGTTATACCGGCGATCCCGACTGGAAGGGCACGGCGAGTCTCGAATGGCGCCGCTCGCAGCAATCGCAGAGCTGGCTGGCGACCGCGGCGGACGCCTTCAAGATCAACGACCGCTGGACGCTGCTCACGCGCGGCCTCTACAGCTCGCTCGACAACCGTGGCGCGAGTGCCGGCTCCCAGCATCTGGCGCAGTGGCAAACCGGCGTCGCCTATCGACCCGCCGACAACGACGTCTGGAACGGGCTCGCCTTGATCGGCTACAAGCGCGATCAGGACAGCACGCTCGCGCCCGGTCAGCAGGTCGACGAGCGTGCGTGGATACTCTCGACCCACCTCAACGTAGAGCTTGCGGCGACCTGGACGCTGAGCGCGCGCTACGCCGCCAAGCGCGCCTGGGATTTCAGCAACGGCGTGGCGAGCATCGGCTGGTCGCAGTTGATCGGCGGGCGCCTGACCCACGACCTCAACCGGCACTGGGACGCAGGCGTGCAAAGTTACGCGAGCGTCGGCCTCGGGCAGCGTCAGCGCGCCGTTGGCGCCGAGATCGGCTATATCCTGACGCGCAATCTCTGGCTGTCGGTGGGCTACAACGTCATGGGCTTCAACAATCCCGATCTTGCCGGCGGCGCCTACACCCAGAGCGGGGTGTACCTGCGGCTGCGCTACAAGTTCGGCGGCGACCTCGAGCAGCAGGCCGAGGATCTGGGGCCGATGGCCAGCCACCGCGAGATGGCGGCGCAAACCGCGGCGTTCAGCGCACTGCAGACGGCCGGAGCCAGCCATGCGCCCTGATCGATCTGCCTCGATGCGCTTCATAAGCCGATCGCGCTGGCTGCGCCTCCTGGGTGCGATCGCCCTGCTGTGGGCGGGTTGGCTGCAGGCGCCGCTCGCGCACGCGAACAGCAGCTGCGCGCCCGCCACGACTCAAGGCACCGCGCCGAGCGATTACCAGAACTACTGCTGGCTGGATTTCTCCGGGTATAGCGATGCCTTGGCACAAGGCGGTGGCCAGCCTTTCGCCTTCACACTGCCCGACGGCTCGACGCTGTCGCTGACCCTCTCCGTCAGCACCAGCGGGGCCAATCCCGCACTGCATGCGGCCGCGGTGCCCTCCTGGTCGGGTGCGGCTTTCGGCAACAGCGCCTTCCTCGGCATCCCCGGCAATCCAGTGCTGTACGAATCGCAGAGCGGCTCGACGGTCACCGCCACCTTGAGCAACATCTCGATCACGCCGCCCGGCGGCAGCAGCGGTACTCAGACCACCTACGCCATCGTCGCCGCCGACGGCGAATCCACCAACAACGGCGAATCGCTCGCCTTCACCACCAACGGCACGCCCTGGACCCAGCTCGCGCAAATCGCGAACGGCAGCTATTTCCCGACGCTCGCCGGCGTCGGCACGACGACCGTGACCGAGACCGGCACGCAGGGCGGAGCCGCCGGCAGCTTCGTGTTCGGCAGCTTCAGCAATCCGACCGTAGTGACGGCGACGATGATCGGCAGCGGACTGCAGGGCGTGGTGTTCGCGGTGCGTTTCGCCTCGGTGTCGGTGACGACGGCCATCAATGGCAACCGAGTCGACGCGAGCGATCAGTTCACCTATGCCATCAAGACCACCGGCGGCGCCCTGCTCGCGACCCAGACGTCCACCGGCAGCGGCTCGGGGCCGTTCCCGCTCGCGAGCGCGCCGACCATCGCCGCGAGCTATCCCTTCGCCGTGTCCGAAGCGATGGCGGCCGGCAGTGCGAGCACGCTCGCCAACTATGTGACGTCGCTCACCTGCACCAACGGTTCGACCTCTGGGTCGACGACCGTGGTGCCGACGAACGCCAAGGTGATCTCGTACACCTTCCCCGCGCTGCAGTACGGCGATGCCATCGCCTGCGTCTTTGCCGAAACGCCGTATCCGGACATCACGGGCTTCGTCTACGAGGACTTGAATCACAACGGCCGTATGGATCCCGGCGAGGCGGGCACCGGTCTCAGTACGATCTACGTCAAGCTCGCCACCTTGACCGGCGGCGTCTGCCAGTCGCCGGCGACCGTGGTGGTCGCGGCGAACGCCGCCACCGGCGCCTACACGCTGCCCGGCGTGCCTGCGGGCAGCTACTGCCTGATTCAGAACGGCGACAGTACGCCAAGCAACATCGCGCCGGCGGATCCGGCCGGCTGGGTCGGCATCGAGGCCGCCTCCGGCGTGCGTGAACTCACCCTCGGCGCAAGCGCGCCGTCCACGCAGAACTTCGGCCTCTACCAGGGCATGAGCATCAGCGGCAGCGTGTTCGCCGACACCGGAAGCGGAGCCGGCATTGCCAACAACGGCGCGGAGGACGGTGGCGAGGTCGGCATCGCCAACGTCACCGTGAATGCGGTCGCGGCCGGCAGCGCGGTCGGCACTGCGCTCACCACCGGCGCCGGCAGCTACGCACTGTGGATTCCCGCGAGCGTCAGCGGCAGCGTCGTGATCACACCGCTGTCGCCGAACGGCGATCTCGCTACCGGCGGCAGCACCGGCAGCAGCGGTGGAACCTATACGCGTCCCGGGGTGACCCTGACGGCGAGTTCCGGCGCCGCCGCGGTCGGCGTCAACTTCGGCCTGGTGCCGCCGAATACGCTCGCTCCGGACGGCGCCAAGAGCGCCGCACCCGGCACGATTGTTTTCTATGCGCATACCTTCGTGGCCGGCAGTGCGGGGCAGGTGACCTTCTCGAGCAGCGCGACCGCAACACCCGCGCTCGGCGGCTGGACGGAAACGCTTTATCAGGACAGCAACTGCAACGGCCAGCTGGACAGCGGCGAGCCCGCACTCGTTTCTCCGGTGAGCGTCACGGCCGGGCAAAGCGTGTGCGTGCTGGTCAAGGAGTTCGTACCCGCCAACGCGCCGATCAACGCAGAGAACCGCGTGCTGCTGAGCGCCGCCTTCAGCTACGGCAACGCAAACCCGACGCTCGCAGCGACGGCGAGCCGCACCGACACCACCACGGTCAGCGCCTCGGGCGCAGTACTGCTGTCGAAACTGGTCAGCAATGTGACCGAGGGCACGGCCGCCGGCACGTCGAACAATGCGTCGCCCGGCAACACGCTGCAGTATCGGCTCACGGTGAGCAATCCCGGCAGCACACCGATCAGCCAATTGACGATCGACGACAGCACGCCCGCTTACACCGGCTTCCTCTCCGCCGCGTGTCCCGCAGCTGCGGGCCTGCCCGCGGGACTCTCCGCCTGTAGCGTGAGCGCACAGCCCGCGGTCGGCGGCCAGGGCGCTTTGCTGTGGACGTTCACCGGGAGCTTGACGCCCGGCGCGCAGGTGATCGTCAGCTATCAGGTCACGGTCAACCCGTGAGCCCGATCGCGCCGCGCGACACTTAAAGCATTAAAACGCGTTTCGTGTCTTCACTTCCTCACGGGTAGAGCCCGGCGATATCCGCGCCGCCCGCGGCGCCCGGCGTTGGCGGCTTCCGCAGCTCGTTGAGCGCTTGCGCGAGCTGTTCGCCGGTCCACGGCTCGCCCGCATAGCACGCGCGGTCGAGCTGCTGCAGCGCCTCGATCGCCGCCGGCTCGGCGAGCCTCTTCGCGAGCGCCGTCAATCCACCGGGCGCCGCGCGCGGCCACGAGGCCCCCGCCCACGCGAGCAGCCAGCGGCGCGCGGCGCGGGCATCGTTGCGCCGGCACGCCTCGTGAAAATGGCTGCGGGCACGTGCGGCATCGGCCGCCGTCAGCGGCGGCGGCGCGGCGGCCGGCGCCCGCGGTGCCGGGGGTACGGCGCTCGTAGCAGGCGCGGCGGGTGCGGCGCGGCGCGAAGCATCACTCTGCGTCGCCGCGGCAACCCCTGCCGCCGGCGCCGGCGGCAGGCGGCGCCTCGAGAACCACCACGCGATCATCGTCGCGAGCCACAATAAACCGAGTCCCGCGCTGACGAGAATCCAGCGCCGATCGTCCGTCGAGAGAGAGCGCGGCGAATTTGCGGGCGATGCGCCCGAGGCCGCCGCCGCCGCGGCCGGGTTCGACGCCTGGGGCGCCGCAGGCGCCGGGGCCGCGGCCGAAGCGCCCGGCGCGGTTGCCGTGGACGGCGCCGCCGCGCCGCCGGCCGGCGGCAGCACGTCGATCGTCTGCGCCGGCAAGTCGGCCTCGCGCGCGCGATCGGCTTGAGTGTCCCACCACGATAGGTGCAGGGCCGGCAGCAGATAGCGGCCCGCGCGATCGGCGATCAGCGCGAGGCTCTGATCGCGGCTGCCGACGATCAAATCGCCCTGCGCCGCGTTGGTAAGCGTCGCCTGATCCGGATACGCCTTGATGCCGGCGGGCAGCGACAGCATCGCCGCCAAATCCGGCAGCTGCGCGGCGGTCAGGCCGTCCGCCTGCGCGTGCAACGACAGCGTGATCGGATCGCCGGCGGCGACGCGCAGTGAATCCGGATGCCACGTCGCCGAGAGACGCACGCCCTGGGCCGGCAGCCAAGGAGCGCTGCCCGAGTCGGCCGGGCGCGGCCGCACGTCCAGGGCGATGGGCTCGCCCTGCACGCGGATCGGCTTGGTACCCGCGAGCATGCCGTTGGTCGCACCGAAGAAAGCCGCGAACGGATCGTTGCCGAAAGCATCGTCGCGCAAGCGCACCGCCACTTGTCCGTCGAGCACCGCCCCCGGCACCTGCAACTGTCCGCTGTGTTGCGCAAAGAGCACGTAATGCCGCTCGACGACATCGTATTGCTGTCCGTTTTTCAGTGCGGTGCTTTGTTGATCGCCGCCGACCTGCTGCACCAGCACGCCGCCATTGCCGGGAAAATTCAAGCTCGCCTGGTACAGGTGCAAGGCCGTGTAGAGGCGCACCGTCACGTCGACCGCCGCCTGTACGTACGGATTGCTCGCGCCGACCGTGGTTTCCAGGAAAACCTTGGCGCCGGCAGCGTCCGCAGGCGCAGCGCCGCCCGCGGTTTTGCCGACGGCGAGGTTCAGCGGCGCGCTCGCCTCGCCGCCCCAGGTGAGCGGCGGCACCGTCAATTGACCCGAATGTTTCGGCGACAAGAGGATCTGCGCCTGAACCTGCGAAGACATGTTGCCGTTGATGATTTGCACGTTGCTGCTGCGGCTGACCGAGACCACGTCGAAGTCCCGCTGCAACGGCGTCAGGTCCGGCTGCGCATCGGTTTGACCGTCGCGCGTCAGCGTCAACTGCACCGTATCGCCGGAGCCGATCTGCAGCTTGTCCAAGGAAGCCTGCACGGCGGCGAGCGCCGGCGCGGCGGCGAGCGAGATCAGCAGCGCCGCACAGGCGGCGAGCCGCCTCATGGTTGCGATCTCCGTTGCTGCTGCATGTGCTCGATCATGAACTTCCGGCGCAGCAACCCGGCCGGATCGTCGGGAATCCATCGCAGCCATTGATCGAGCGACATCGCCTGCTCGGACTCGGGCGGCGGCGGCGAGCGAGTGCCGCCAACGAGAGAACGCGGCGCTCGCCCGAGGGCCGCGGCGGCATCGCGTTTCGCTCGCGCAGCATCGACGTCGCCATTGGCCTTGTTGGGGGCGCCCTGGCCGCTCGCCGGCGCTTGCTGCTGCGGCCCCTGCGGTACTGGTTGCTGCGCTTGTTGCGCCGGTGCTTGCTGCTGCCCCTGCGCCTGCGCCTGCTGCCGCTGCCCTTGCTGCGGTTGGCCCTGCGCACTTTTGCGCTGCGCGCCTTTGTTCTGCGCGCCTTTGCCCTGCGCGCCTTTGCCCTGCGCGCCTTTGTTCTGCCCACTCTTGCCGCCGGCGGACTGGCGCTTCTGCTGCGCCTTCAATTGCCGCGCGACCAGGTCGCGGTTGTGCCGCGCATCGCGATGCAACGACGATTTTGCGGGCGCGCGCGCAAGCGCCCGATCGTAAGAGGCGAGCGCCTCGCGCAATTTGCCCGCACGCGCGAGTGCGTTGCCGCGATTGTATTGCGACTGCGGATCGGCAAGCGGTTGCAACAGGTTCGCGGCATCGGCGAAACGCCGCGCCTTGATCTCGGCGTAGGCTTTGCGGCGCGGATCCGTAAACAAGGGCACCGCGGCGGCGGCATCGCCTGCGTCGAGCAAGCGCTCTGCGCGCACGTCCGGCCGCGACCACAAGTCCGCCCAGCTCGTCGCCCGCGCGTTGATGCTCGCCAAGCTCAGCGCGAGCAGCGCCAGCAGGCGCCCGTTCACAGCCACCCCCGGCGCGCCAGCAGCGAGGCGAACAGCAACAGCGGCGGCAGCAGCCAGTAGCCTTCGTTGCGCCAGCTGTCGACGCGCAGCGGCGTCGCGACCTTCGCTTGCTCGAAAGGATTGTCGCGCTCGGCATGCAGCGCGCCGATCAGCGCCGCAAGATCATCGGCCGGCCGGTAACTTCCGCCGCCGGCCGCCGCCAATTCGCGCAGCAGGCCAACGGGGAGTTTGGCAAGAACGACGTTGCCGGCGGCGTCGCGGACGAAGCCGCCCTTGCCGCCCTGCAGCGGCGCACCGCTCGCGGTGCCGACGCCGACGACGTCGACTGCGGCGCCCGCCTGGCGTAGACGCTTCGCGGCGGCGAACGCCTGCGTCGGATCGTCGAAACCGTCGGACAGTACGATGACGCGCCCGTCGCGGCTGCCGGCCTGCTGCAGCAGGGATTGGGCCTGCGCAAGCGCCGGCGCAATCCGGTGGCCGGATTCCGGCATGATCTCGGGCGTGAGCGGCTGCAGCAGCGCTTGAATCGTCGCCACGTCGGAGGTCAACGGCACGACCGTGTGCGCCTCGCCGGCAAAGACGATCAAGCCGACGCGCGCATCGTGCGCGGCGCGCAGCAAATCGTCGATCATGTAATGCGCGCGCGTGATCCGATCCGGCGGCAAGTCCGCCGCCCGCATCGACGGCGATAAATCAAGCACGATGACCCAATCGGCGGGCGCGCGGTAGGCGGCGCTCTCGACGCGCCGCCACGCAGGTCCGGCGAGCGCCAGCGCGGCCAAAATCCAGCCGAGGCCGATCAGCATCCACGGCGAGCCCTTGCGGTCGCCGTCCTGCAGCCGCAGCGCGGGCAAGAGATCGGCATCGACGACTTGCGACCAGTTGCCGGCGCGCCGCCGCCGCCACAAAAACCAGCCGGCGATGAGCAGCAACGGCGCGATCGCCAGCAGCCACGCGGGGTAGAGGAAATGGAACGCGCCGAGGTCCTTCAAGCCCATGCGCGCCCTCCGAGGGCCGCCGCCGGAATGCTGAGCAACAGCGCCGCCGCGAGCGGATAGAGGAACCATTCACTGGTCGGCCGCAGCCATTGCGCGCGGCCCGCCGCCGGTTCGAGCTTGTCGATCCGCCGGTAGACCCGCTGCAGCGCATCGGCATCGGTCGCGCGGAAATATTCTCCGCCCGTGATCTTCGCGATCTTGCGCAGCGCACCTTCGTCCAGATCGTTGTTGCCACCCAGTCCGAAGAAGCCGCTGCCGGCCGCGGCGCCGACGCCGATCGTGTAGATGCGCAGCCCCACTTGCTTCGCGAAGCGCGCGGCCTGCAGCGGATCGAGTACGCCCGCGTTGCTTTGACCGTCGGTCAGCAGGATCAATACCGTATGCTTCGCGGCCGGCTCAAGACCCGGCCGGCCGCCCGCGGCGCGCAGCCGCTTTATCGCCATGCCGATCGCATCGCCGATCGCGGTCTGCGTGCCGGCGACGCCGACCATGGCTTCGTCGAGGAATCGGTGCACGGTGGCAAGATCGGCGGTCACCGGCGCCTGCACGTAGGGCCGCGTGCCAAACAATATCAATCCGACTTGATCGCCGCGACGCCCGTCTATGAAGCGGCCGGCGACTTGCTGCACGACCTGAAGGCGGCTCGAGTCGTTCGCCATGTCCGTGGTGGCCATAGATCCGGAAACGTCCACTGCCAGCAGAATCCTGCGGCCGGTGGTCGGCGCCGGCAGCGGCTCGCCCAACCATTGCGGGCGCATCGCCGCTAGGACGAGCAGCGTCCAGATCACGGCGAACAGCGCCCGCCGCCCGCCGCCCGCCGCGGCGCCGGCCGCGGCCGGCGCCGCGATCGACGCGGCGAACGGCAGGAACAGCGCGGCGCCGCCCGCCGGCGCCACGCTGCGCGTGCGATAAACGAGCCACGGCAGCGGCAGCAACGATGCCATCCACGGCCACGCCAGGTGGATCACGGCGCGGGCTCCCGGCGGCGCCGCGCCCGCCGCACGAACTTCTCGGCGGCCGCAAGCCACGCTTCGCGGTCCTCGTAGCGGTCGTCGATGAGGACGCCGGCATAGTTCGCATGCAGCAGCGAGTGGCCCAAAGGCCCGTTCAGGGAGTCGCCGCCGCGGTTCGCCACGAACCGCAGCCACGCATGGCCGTGCAGGCGGGCGACGCTGTCCCGGCCGAACAGCGCGAGCGCATAGCGGCGCAATAGATTCTGGATCGCGCGCGCCGCGCCGATCGCATCGCCCTCCGTGGCGCGAATCCGCCGCAGCTCGCGAAGCGCCGCGCGCCGCAGTCGGCGCCGCGGGTTGCAGAGCCACGCCACGCCGGCGGCGGCGGCGAGCAGCAGGATCGCGGCAAGGGCCCACCAGCCGGGCGCCGGCGGCCACCAGCCGGGCGCCGGCGGCGCATGCTCAGGCGCGAGTTCGGCCAGCCAGTGGCTGTTCATGCTGCAAACTTGGACGCCCGCAGCAAGGACGGCAGCACCTTGGCGACATCCTCGGCGGTATCCAGCCGTATCAGGCGCGTGCGCAATTTCTCGGCGGCCGATTGCACGCGTTGCGCGCGCTGCTCCCAGCCCGCGAGCCAGCGCTTGCGCACCGCCGCGCCGTCGAACGGCCACAGCCGCCCTGGAATGCCCCCGCGGTATTGGCCGTCGGGCAGGCCGCGCTCTTCGAGGGCATCCGTGATCCAGAACAAACGGCACTCCGCGTGCGCGGCGAGCCGCTGCCACAGGGGCTCGGCGCGCTCGTCGAGATCGGCAAAGTCGCTGAGCGCCATGATCAGGCTGCCCGGATGCACGAGCGGCGCGAGCGTGCCGAGGCCGGCGTTCAGCCTTTGCGGCGCCGGCGGCAGCGGCGCGCGCGGCTGCAGATCCAGCAGGGCGTTCAGCACCGGCAGAACGCCCGCCTCGCGCGCGCGCGGCGCAAAGCAGCGCATCTCCTGGCCGTTGACGACGACCGCGCCGATGCGATCGCCGCCGTGCGCGGCGGCCCACGCCAACATGGCCGCGGCGCGCACCGCCAGCGCCGATTTCATCTGCGTGCGGCTCGCAAAAAACATGCCGGGCTGCAGATCGACGAGCAGCCAGACGGGCCGTTCGCGCTCCTCGCGAAAGAGCTTCGTATGCAGCCGTCCGCGCCGCGCGGTCACGCGCCAGTCGATGCTGCGCGAATCGTCGCCCGCCACGTACGGCCGCACCTCCTCGAACTCCAATCCGCGGCCTCGATGTGCGCCGCGATGGCTGCCGAGCAGCTGCGCGCGCGCCGAACCCTGCGCCCGCAGCGAGACGGAGCGCGCGGCGCCGCGCAAGGTCAGCAGTTCATCGAGGTCCGGCAGCCTCACGGCGCCGGCACCCGCGCGAGCAGTTCATCGACGCAGGCGCGCGCCGTGACGCCGCGCGCCTGCGCGCCGTAGTCGAGCAAGAGCCGGTGGCGCAACGCATCGGGCGCGATCATCTGCACGTCCTCGGGGCCGACGAAATCGCGGCCGTCGAGCCAGGCGATCGCGCGCGCGCCGCGCTCCATCGCGATCGCCGCGCGCGGGCTCACGCCCCAGCGCAGCCATTCGCGCAATTTTGCGCTGTACGGCTCCGGGCGGCGCGTCGCATCGACCAGCGCGGCGATGTACTCAGCCACCGAATCGGCGAGCGTCAGCGCCAGCACCTCGCGGCGCGCGCCGAAGATCGCCTCCTGCGTCAGGCGCTGCGCGGGAGGCGGCAGTTCGCGCTGCGTGATCGCTTCGTTGCGCGCAAGGTTCATGATGCGGATCGTGGTTGCCCGATCCGGGTAGTCGACGGCGACGTGCAGCATGAAACGGTCGATCTGCGCTTCCGGCAACGGGTAGGTGCCCTCTTGCTCGATCGGATTCTGCGTCGCCATCACCATGAACAGCCGCGGCAGCGGATAGCTCGACTGGCCGACGCTGATCTGCCGCTCGCCCATCGCTTCCAACAGCGCCGATTGCACCTTCGCGGGCGCGCGGTTGATCTCGTCGGCGAGAATCAAATTGTGAAACAGCGGGCCGCGTTGAAAGCGAAAACCGCCTTCTTCGGGCCGATAGATCTCCGAGCCGGTCAGGTCCGCGGGCAGCATGTCGGGAGTGAATTGCACGCGCTGCACGTCGCCCTCGACGGCGTGCGCAAGCGCCTTGATCGCGCGCGTCTTCGCAAGTCCGGGCGGTCCTTCGACCAGCAGATGGCCGTCGGCGAGCAGCGCCACCAGCAAGCGCCCGACGAGGGTTTCCTGGCCGATGATCTGCGCCGACAGATATTCATGCAGTCGCTGGAAGGCTGCGCGGCCGTCGCCGTGCGGGCGCGCCGTGGGGCTCGCCGCGGCCGCCTGCATCGCCAATGGATTGAAGCTTGCATCCGTCATCCGTTCCTCCAGATTCTCAATCGCCGATCGAGCGTTCGAGCGCACCGGCCGCGATCGATGCGCGGATAAAGACAGGGCATTCTGCCAGCGCCGCGGCCGCGGCGGAACACCGCGACGCGGCGCGAGGCCGTGCAGTGGAGCAGCCGAGCGGCGGTCCCGGCGATTTCGACCGAAACGACCGCCGCGAAGTTCCGTTTACGCCGGGCCTCGCCGGGGCGCCGCTGCGCTACAATCGGCGGCAATCGCCGCGATGCTCCATCGGCCGCGGCGATGCAGCCTTCGGGTTCTTGGGAGTCCAATGATGACGACGCGCGAATCCGCGGCGGCGCCCGGCGGCCGCCTCGCGGCGATGGCCGATGTGCGGCAGCACGCGGGCGATGCGGCTGCGCTGCTGAAGGCCCTCGCCAATGAACAGCGCTTGCTGGTGCTATGCAGCCTGTTGGATGGCGCGAAATCGGTCGGCGAAATCAACGAACGCGTGCCTCTCAGCCAATCGGCGCTTTCGCAGCACCTGGCGGTGCTGCGCGCCACCGCGCTGGTGACGACACGGCGCAAATCGCAGACGATCTATTACGCGCTCGCGGCCGGCCCCGCGCTCGAAATCATGGAGGTGCTGTACCGCTCCTTCTGCGCGGCGCCCGCTTCGCGCCGACGCCCCCAAAAACGGCGCGGCGCAAAGCGACGCTGACGGCGGCGGCCTGCAAGCCGACCCTGCCGCAGGAACGGCGCCCGGCGCGATGTGTTGGCGCGGACGCGCGTCAGCGCAGCAGCCAATGACCGACGCCTTGCTGCTTGAGGAAGACTTCCGCCTCGGCGCCGTGCAGCAGGGCCAAAGTCGCGAGCAGGCCCGCTTCGGTGCAGCTGCTCGCCGCCACGGTCACGGAACGCGGCGCATCGCGCACCGGCCAACCGCTGCGCGGATTGAGGATGTGGCCGTAGCGTATGCCGTCCTTCTGCAGAAAGCGGCGCGCATCGCCGCTGGTCGCCAGCGCGCCGCGCTCGAGCTCCAGCACCATCGCCGCCTGCCCTTCGCTGCCGGGGCGTTCGATGCCGACCTGCCAGGGACCGCGCGGCGGCGGCCGATTGGTGCGTAAATCGCCGCCGAAATTGACCAGGAACGGTTCGGCGCGTTGCGCCGCGAGCAGATGGTAAGCGCGGTCGACGGCGTACTCTTTGCCGATGCCGCCGAAATCGAGTTCCATGCCGGCGGGCAGCGCGAGGCGCGGCGATTCCCAGCGCAGCTTCTCGAAGCCGACCAGCGGCAACAGGCGCTCCACCGCGGCGGGCTCCGGAATGCGTTCGGAGCCGTCGAATTTCCACGCACGGCGCAACACCCCGGAGGTGATGTCGAACAGCCCATCGCTGAGCTCGAAGCATTCGCGGGCGAAATCAAGGAGCGATGCGGTTTCTGCGTCGACTTCGACGCCCGCCTCGCTGCCGCGGCTGCGGTGAATGGCGGCGACCACGCTGTCCTCGCGGTAGCGGCTGAATTTCGCCTCGATGCGCCGCGCCTCGCCGGCAACGACGGCGCCGAGCGCGAGCGCCGCGCCGCGCTCCGACGCCGGCAGCAGCAGCTCGCAGGGACTCGCCATCGCGCCGAAGCAAACCGCCACGAGGTCCGCTCCGCGCGCTTCGATATTCAGCGCCGCATCCGGCACCGCAATGTTTGCTGGCACAGACTCACGCCGCGAGGCATCCGCTAAAATTTCCACCCGACCTGCAGCAGGATCGCCTTGAGACCTGGGTACAAATCGAGTCCCTGCAGAGCCCCCGGCGCGCTCTGCCGGTGGTCGGGGGTCTGCTGGTAGTATTCTAGCCTGAGGCTGAACTGCGACGAACTTTGAAGGTCGGCATCGTCGAGTTTGGCGCCGTATTTCAAGCCATAAGTGACCGCCTGAAACGCGCCGAGGCGCGCATCCGACGAAGCGTAGCTAATCCTCGCCCCGGCGCTATCGAGCCACGGCGTATAGAAATCCGCCGCCGATTGGCGGTACCAGCGCACGGTCGGCTCGAGATAGCGGTCGCGGTCGAAATTCCACCAGCGCACGTGTATTTGCGCGGTGTCCGAGCGCACGCGCCAAGTGTCGGTCATGTAACGCAGCGACAAGGCCGCCGACACTCTGCCCCAAGCGGTGCGATTCTCCCAATATAGGCTCTTGCGCGTGCGCGTGTCCGGGCGCTTCTCATACAGGTAGCCGGTGGTGTTGCCGGCGCCGTCGATGATCGAAATGATCTTGTAGGGGTCGTTCAAATAGCCCTTGAAGCGGTCGACCGACAGATTCAACTCGGTCAGCCAGCGGCGGCTCAACACCTGCGTGAGGCCGAGCATCGCGCCGACGCCGTCCTTGCTCTTGCCGCCGCCCTTCTGAAACAGCGCATAATCGCTGCCCGCGACCGGCGCGCCGCCGATCGGCCGCAAGGAATCGAACTCATCGTTCAGTTGGAACGACAGCGTGGTATTTTTTTCGTTGAAATCGCGCGCGATCCCCGCGTTCGCGGAAACGGAAAGGAAATCGCTCTCGTACGACAGCTTGCCGCCGGCGCTCGCCGTCAGCAGCCGCGTGAGCGGCAAGCCCCAATCGCCGGACAGCGCCAGACGCTGGTCGTGGTAGTGCGGATCCATGGGCAGCTGGCCGGGCTCGATCGTGTAGATCGGCGCGCTTTGCGACACCAGCTGGCCGGACGAAGAGGTGTAGGTGGTCGGCGCGGCGCTCAAGGACTTGCCGGAAGGGGAAGCGAACGTCTGCGCCTTGGTGCTCGGCAGCGCGCCGTTCGGCGTACTCCCGGAGAGGCTGTCGAAGATGAATTGCGCGCTGAACGTCTTGCCGTCGCCGTAGTCCTTGGCAACGTTGACGATCGGCTCGATCGCCGTGATCCGCCCGCTCTCGTGATAATAGGCGAGCGCCGAATCGACGCCCCATGCGGAGCCCGCGGAATCGGCCGCAGCGCCGCCCGCGTCCTGACTGCGCGCCGCCGTCGTGCCGAGCAAGGCGCAGCTCGCCGCGATCAGGCGGCGGCGTGCGATTTTCGACTTGAGGAGGGATGCATCGGCGCTGCCGCCTCGCGTGTTCTTCAATTGCATCCGCAACCGCCGCCCGCGAACCCGCGGCCGCCCGAGGATGCCTCTTTACTGAAATACATGTGATCGTCGACCGCCGCAGTGAGCGGCTCGGCGTTCAGCCGCATGTCGTCGCGCGCCAACACATTGCGCTGCCAGGGTTTGACGCCGAGAGAGCTGCAGCCCGCCGTCAGCGCCATGCCCACCGCGAGCAGGATCGCGTTCGCCCATTTGATTCTCATCCGCATCTCCCAGTCTATTTCTCGGCCAACAACTCTTTGATTTGCCGTTCGTACGCCGCGGCATCCGTGGGCCGAAAGCCTATGTGCGTGAAGCGCAATTTCCCCTGCCGATCGAAGACCACGCTGGTCGGCATGCCGCGGACCTTGAATTCCTCGGCGAGCGACCCCTTGGGATCGAAGAGGATGTGGAAGGCCGGGTGGAATCGGCCGAGGAAGCGGTCCGCATCGCTCTTGTGCTGGTCGAGATCGACGGCGACGACCGCGAGCCCCCGGCGCGCGTAGGCGTCCTTCATCGATTCCATCCACGGAAACGACTGCCGGCACGGGCCGCACCAGGACGCCCAGAAATCCAGATAGACGACGCGGCCGCGGTAATTTTGCAGATTGAGCGGCGCGTCGCGAGGCGGCGCGTTGGCGGATGCCGCTGCGCCGCACAACAGCGCCGCCAGCAGCAGGGTCCGGGGTTTCAAAATCGCCACGATTGGTAGTCCTCGCACATCAAAATGAGTCCGCCAGCGCGGAATGAGTTGAAAGCCTGCGCCGTAAAAAGTTCCCGCGTGGCCGCGGATTTTTCCGGCGCGACGAAAAAGCTTGCGCGGCATTCACGCTTGCGTGTACTTTGTCGCGCAAAGTAAGACGCTGTCAAGTATGAGAAAATATTACGACGCCCTGGCCGACATCCACGCGATCCGCGGTCAAATCGCCCGCGGCACGGAATTCCGCGGCTATGGTCCGGCGTCGATCGCCGCTTCCGGCGTTCTCGCACTGCTGGTGGCGGCGATGGAGGCCCGCTGGTTCGACAATCGCATTTACGGCATTTGGACGTTCCTCGCGACCTGGATAGCGACCGCGTCGGTGTCGGTCGTCTTCACCGGCGTCGAGACGATCAAGCGCGCGCGCCGCATGCACAGCGGATTTGCCAAGGAGATGATCCAGGCGGCGGCCGAACAGTTCATCCCCGCGCTGATCGCCGGATTCCTGCTGACGGTCGTGCTGCTGCGCTTCGCGCCGCAGAATCTGTGGATGCTGCCCGGCCTGTGGCAGATCGTCTTCAGTCTCGGCGTATTTGCCTCGTGCCGCTTCTTGCCGCGGCAGATGTTCGTCGTCGGCGTCTGGTACCTGACCGCGGGCCTCGCCTGTCTCGCCGTCGGCGCCGGCGATGCCTTGTCGCCGTGGGCGATGGGCATCCCGTTCGGCGTCGGCCAGCTGTTGGTCGCCCTGGTCCTGCAATTCGGCTACCGGAAGATCGATGCCTGAGCGCAACCGCGGCTCATCGGCTTCGCCTCGTTACGCCTACGGCGGCATCGACCGCGTGATTCACGAACATGCGCGCCTGTCGGTGCTGACCTCGCTGGTCACGCATCCGCAAGGGCTCGCGTTCGGCGATCTGAAGCACTTCTGCGGATTGACCGACGGCAATCTCAACCGCCATCTGCAAGTGCTGGAACGTGCGAAATTGGTGAGCATTTCCAGAGGGATCGAGCGAAACCGGCCGCAGACGACCTGCCGCATCACCGCCGCCGGACGCAAGCGCTATTTCGAATATCTCGGCATCCTGGAACAGATCATCCTGGATGCGGCCGCCGCGGCCGCGGCGCCGCACCGCAGACCGCTGCGCCGTCTGCCGCAAACCTGACGCCGCTGCACGGGAGAGCGATCTTGGCAACCATGAAACCTACGAGTGAAGTACGGCCAGGGCGCCGCCGCCGCGGCGCCTGGCTGCTGTTGTTGAGCTTGGCGTCGTCCTGCGCGTTCGCCGGCGGCGGTCCGCTCGGTATCGATCACGAACTGCCCCTGGATCAAAGCGGCATCTGGGCGCGCAACTACCAGACCGCGCTGGAATTCGGCGTCGTCGCCGTCGAGGCCGCCGGCAGCCTTTGGTACGGCAACGACAACAAGATCGGCCATACGTTCTGGCAAAGCGCCGATGCCTCGATCATCTCCGGCTTGGGCTCGCTGGCGATGAAGTACTCGTTCAGCCGCGCACGGCCGTATCAAAGCGGCGGCAATCCCAACCGCTGGTTCCAGGGCAGCTGTTGCCAGAGCTTCCCGAGCGGCGAGGTCACGCTGCAAGCGAGCTTCGTGACGCCGTTCATCGTCAATTATGCGAAGCAACACCCCTGGGTGTGGTCGCTCGAAGCGCTGCCGGTCTACGATGCCTTCGCGCGCATGAAGGCCCGGGCACACTGGCAAAGCGACGTGCTGGTCGGCTGGGCGCTCGGCACCGCGGTCGGCTATTGGAGCACGACGCGCAAGGTGCCGATTACGGTGGAGGTCCTGCCGCGCGGACTGTCGGTCGGTTTCTACAAGAAATTCTAGCGTCCGCTTGCAGGCACCGGCTCTGCGCGGCCTGCCGGGCGCGCTGCCATGCTCACAGCTCGGTGTATTTCTTGCTCGAGCCGCGAGCCAGCGCCGCGGGATACTTCAGGGCGTTCAATTCGAGCTTGCGATGCGCCGCGTCCAGCAGATCGACGCCGAGCTTGTCGGCCAGGCGAATCAGATATAAAAACACGTCGGCCATTTCCAGCGTCACGTGCTGGCGCTGGCGGGCTGACAAATCCTCGCGATCGCCGCGGTCCATCCACTGGAAATGCTCGAGCAGTTCTCCGGCCTCGACGATCAGCGCCGACGCAAGATTCTTCGGCGTGTGGAATTGGTCCCAGTCGCGATCCTTGGCGAAGATGCGCAGCGCCACCGTCAATGCCTCGATGCTCTGCTCCGTCACAAAACCGCCCTCGGGACCGAAAGTTTGCCGAAGTCCGCGTTGCCGGGGCGCGCACGCCGCACCCTTCACGGCATGTTACCTCTTCGAATCCCGGCGGACCATCCGCGCCGCGGCCCGGGCCGCCGGCGCCGCGGCAGGCATCCGCCCCGCCGCTGATACCCGCCGCCGTTCCTTACCAGCCGCCACCGAGCGCGCGGTAAACGCCAATCGAGTCGACGCTCACCGCCGTGGCTCCGTCCGCCTGCGACAACTCATCCCGCTGCAAGGTGCGCAGCGCCACCAGCACTTCGACGAAATTTGCCAATCCGCTTCGATACCGCTGCCGCGACAAGGCGAGCGCTTCGCGATCCTGGGTCACGGCCGCCCCCAGCCAAGCGCGCCGCTGTCGATCGGCGGCGTACGCCGACAAGGCGTTCTCGACTTCATGCAGCCCGTTTAGCACGGTGCGCTGATAGGCGAGCGCGGCCTCCTGCGCCCGAACCTTGTAGAGTCGCACCGCGAGCCACCGGCCGCGATCGAAGACCGGCAACTCGAGAGTCGGCCCGATGGTCGCAAAGCGGCTCGCCCATTGAAGCAGCGAGCCGCCGGTTTCCGATTGGAAGCCGCCGCTCGCGCTCAAGCTCAAGCGCGGAAACAGATTGGCGACCGACACGCCGATTTGCGCCGTCGCGGCATGCAACGCGGCCTCGGCTTCGCGGATGTCCGGCCGCCGCCTGGCGAGATCGGCCGGCACGCCGATCGGCACCGGCGGCGCCGCGGGCACCGCGGCGGCTTGCAGCAATTCGCCGCGCAGCGCCTCGGGCGCAAGACCCAGCAGGCGGCTGAGCGCGTTGATGGCTTGCGTGATCTGCAATTCGAACGCCGGCAGTTCGGCGCGGGTCGCGGCGGCCTGAGATTGCGCCTGGCTGACGTCGATTTGCGTCGTCAGGCCCGCCGCGCGCCGCATGCGCGTCAGCTCCACGAGCTCGCCGATGGTCGCCAGATTATCCTTGGCGATCTGATCGCGCGCCTGCGCACCGCGCAGGTCGACGTAGTTCTGCGCAACGTCGGCGAGTACCGCGACCATCACCGCGCGCCGATCCTCGAGCGAGACCTGCACGCCGGCGTTCGCGGCCTCGACCGCGCGCCGTACGCGGCCGAACAAATCGATCTCCCAGGACGCATCGCCGCTCAGCTGCAACTGATTGTAGGGATTGGCGATGCCGACGCCGGACACGCCGGGCAAGTGCGTGCGGCCGATCGAATTGAACAGTGCGCCGGTGGCCGTGGTTTCGCTCATGCGCTGGCGGCTGAAGGCGGCGTCCACCGACAGCGCCGGCAGCCCGCCGGCCGCCGCGATCCCGCCGAGCGCGCGCGCCTCTTCGATCCGCAGCAGCGCCGCGCGCAAGTCGAGGTTCGAGCGCAGGGCTCGCGCGATCAGCGCGTCGAGTTGCGGATCGCCGAATCCGCGCCACCAGCCGCCGAGCGGCGCGCCGCGCAGGCTCTTGGTCGGCGGCGACTTCGCCGGCTGCTTCGCCGCGGGGCCGGACGGCCCCGCCTTCGACGCCGCGGCCGCTTGAGGCGACCAGTGATCCGGCACCTTCGCCGTGGGCCGGACGAAATTCGGTCCGACGGTGCAGGCGGCGAGCAGCGCGGCGGCGGCCGCGACGCCGCGCAGGCGGGCGGGCGGGCGGTGTGTGTCGGCGTTCATCCGCTCATTGCATCCGATGGCTGAACATCCACGAGGCCGCGGCGAGCGTCAGCAGCGCGACCAGCGCCAAGGGCCACAGGTCCGGGATCAACAGAGGCAGCCCGGCACCCTCGAGATACACGCGCCGCGCAATGTCGATCGCATAGCGCAGCGGATTGATCGCGGTCAAGGCGCGTACCGCGGTCGGCATGCTGCTGATCGGCGTGGTCAGGCCGGAAAGCAGCGAGAACGGCATGATCAGCAACGTCGAGTAGAGCATGGCCTGCTGCATGGTCGCGGCCACCGCGGAAACCAGCAGGCCGATACCGACCGCCGCCAACAAGAACATCGACAATCCGGCATAGAGCGTCAGATAGGAGCCGGCGAACGGGATGCGGAACCAGAGCTGCGCGACCAGCAACACGCCGCTCGCCTGGATCGTGCCGACCAGCATCGACGGCAGCGCCTTGCCGGCCATGATCTCGAACGGCCGGAACGGCGTCACCAGCAGTTGGTCGAACGTGCCTTGCTCGCGCTCGCGCGCGACAGACATGCCCGTCAACATCAAGGTCTGAATCAGCGTCAGCGTGCCGATCATGCCGGGTATCATGAACCAGCGCGTCTCGAGGTTCGGGTTGTACCAGGCGCGCGCGACGAGCTGCACGGCCGGCGGCTGGTAGCCGTGCGGCGGCCCCCAGACCGCATTGAAGCGGTCGACGATGCTGCCGATGTAGCTCATCGCCGTGCCGGCGGTATTCGAATTGCGCCCGTCTGCGATCAGCTCTATCGTCGCGCCCCGGCCGGAGAGCAGCTGGCGCTCGAAATTCTGCGCAATCTGCACGACCAGCAGCGCGCGGCGCGCGTCGATCAGCGCCTTGATGTCGCTCGCGCGCTGCAGGTCCGCGACGCGCTGGAATACACCGGAGCCGTCTAGGCCGGCCAACAGCTCGCGCGAGGCGGCGCTGTGATCCTGGTCGAGCACCGCATACGGCACGTGATTCAGATCGTAGGTGGCCGCATAGCCGAAGATCAGCGCCTGCACCACCGGCGGCACCAGCAGGCTTAAGCGGCTGCGCTTGTCCTTCAGCACCGCGAGCAGTTCCTTGCGCGTCAAGGCGAGAATGCGCAGCAGCGAACCGAGCACCGCTTTCACTCCAGGCTCTTGCGCATCACGGCGCGGCTCGCGAGCGCAAGAACCGCGGCCATCGCCACCAGCGCCAGCGTGTTCGGAACGATCACCGGCCAGACGTCGCCGGCGAGAAAGACGCTCTGCAGCAGCGCGACGTAATAGCGCGCCGGCAGCGCATAGGTGATCAAGCGCACCGCGGCCGGCATGCTGCGCAGATCGAACAGGAACCCCGACAGCATGAACGCCGGGATGAACGTCGCCAGCGTCGTCAATTGACTCGCCACCAGCTGATTCTTGACCCACGAAGAAATCAGCAGCCCTATCCCCAAGGCCACCAGCACGTACAGCATCGAGGCGCCGAACAGCACCCAGATCGAGCCGCGCAGCGGCACGTGAAACAGGAACTGCGAGGCGAGCACGCACAGCGCAAAGCCGATCAAGGCGAGCGCGAAGTACGGCAGCGTCTTGCCGAGCAGGATCTCGTCGCTGCGCACCGGCGTGACCAGCATCGCTTCGAGCGTGCCGCGCTCCCACTCGCGCGCCATGACCATCGCGGTGAGCAGCGCGCCGATCAGCGTCATCACCAGCACGATGAGCCCCGGAACGAGAAAATAACGGCTGTCGTCGGCCTCGTTGAACCACAACCGCGTCAGCACGCCGACCGGCTGCACCGCCGGCGGCCGGCCCTCGGCCGCCATGCGCGCCGACCAGACGCCGACGACGCCGCCCGCGTACCCCTCGATGATCCGCGCCCGGTTGGCATCGCCGCCGTGCACGATCAATTGTACCTGCGCGTCGCCCGCCGCGAGGCGGCGCGCGAAGTCCGACGGAATGTCGAGGATGCCGTCGACGCGATGTTCGAGCAGCAGCCGCTCGGCCGGCGGCATCGCAGTGCCTATGCGCGCTTGAAAATACGGCGACAGCTGAAAGCCCGCGGCGAGGCTCTGTGCCTCGGCGGACGGCGAGCGGATGACGATATCGATCGGCACGTTCTTGACGTCGAGCGACAGGCCGTAGCCGAACAACAGGATCAGGATCAACGGCAGCACGATGCCGATGGCGATGCTCGACGGATCGCGCACGATCTGCAGCGTCTCCTTGCGGATCAGCGCGCGGATGCGCCGCATTTTTGCGGGCCATCGGTTCTCGTTCGCCGCCGGCGCCGGGCTCGTCATGCGCGCTGCGCCGTCATGCGGCCGCCGCCGGGGCATGGCCATTGCGCGAACCTTCGACGACCGCGATGAAGGCATCCTCCATGGAGGGTTCGGCGCCGCTCGCGCCCGTCGCCGCCTGCCGCACCTCGGCCGGCGATCCTTGCGCGAGCACGCGTCCTGCGTCCATGATCGCGACGCGATCGCAATACTCCGCCTCCTGCATGAAGTGCGTCGTGACGATGATCGTCACGCCCTGTTCGGCGAGCGCGGTGATGCGCCGCCAGAAACCGCGGCGTGCGAGCGGATCGGCGCCGCTCGTCGGTTCATCGAGAAACAGGATCTCGGGCTCGTGCAGCAACGCCGCCGCCATCGCCAGCCGTTGCTTGAAGCCGCCCGGCAGCCGCGCGCTCATCGCATGCAGGTGCGCGCCGAGTTCGAATTGCTCGAGGGCCCAAGCGATGCGCGCGCGCTTGGCGGCGCCGCGCAGGCCATACGCGCTTGCGAAGAACTCGAGATTCTCGCCGACGCTGAGCGGCCCGTAGAGCGAGAATTTCTGCGCCACGTAGCCGAGCCGCGCGCGCGCCGATGCCGCCGCGCCGCGCACGTCGGCGCCGGCGACATAGAGTTCGCCGCCGCTCGGCGCAAGCAAACCGCACAACATGCGGAATGTCGTCGTCTTGCCGGCGCCGTTCGGGCCGAGCAGGCCGAATATCTCGCCGCGACGCACTTCGAAGTCGATCCGATCGACCGCGGTGAAGGCGCCGAATTTTTTCGTCAGCCGGCGCACCTGCACGATCGCCTGCGCGGCGCCGGCAACGAGCGGATGCGCCATCGATATCGACCTCACGCGCTCGCGCGCCCCGCCCTGCTGCAGCAGGATCATGAATCCATCCTCGAAGCGGGGCGCCGCCGCCGCGACCCGAAGGCCGCGCAGCGCCTCATCGGCAGGCGCTGCGATCGCGGTTTCGCCCCGGGCCCCCGCCGCCCCCGCCGGCGCCGCAGTCACGAAGCGCACCCGACCGCCGTCCGGCACCGCATCGACGATGTCCGGCTGGTCGAGAAGCAGCGCCTGCAGCGCGCGCGCCGACTGTCCCGCATTCGGCACCGCGATGAAGCTGCGCCCCGCCGCTTGGGCGGCGACCTCCTGCGGCGCGCCCTGCGACAACACCCGCCCCTGATGCAGCATGATCACACGGCCGCAGCCTTGCGCCTCGTCCATATATGCGGTGCTCAGCAACACGGTGAGCCCATGCTCGGCGACCAGGCGGCGGACGATGTTCCACAGTTCGCGCCGCGACAAAGGATCGACGCCGACGGTCGGCTCATCGAGCAGCAACAGCTCCGGCGAGCGCAGCAGCGTGCAGGCGAGTCCGAGCTTCTGCTTCATGCCGCCGGACAAGTGCCCGGCGAGACGCCGTTGGAATTCAGCGAGCGCGGTCATCTCCATCAGCGCCGGGTAGCGGGCGGCGCGCTCGACGGCCGTGACGCCATGCAGGTCCGCGTACAGATTCAGGTTTTCCGCGACCGTCAGGTCTTCGTACAGGCCGAAGCGCTGCGGCATGTAGCCGATGCGGTCCTGCACATTCTGCGGATCGGCGGCGACGTCCACGCCGAGCACCCGCAGCATGCCGCCGTCGGCGCGCAGCAACCCCGCGGCGAGGCGCATCAGCGTCGTCTTGCCAGCGCCGTCCGGGCCGACCAGCGCCGTCAATTCGCCGTGACGCACCTCGATCGAAACCTCCTGCAGCGCGACCACGGGCGCGCCGCGCGGACGCGCGTAGGTTTTGACGAGCGCCACGGCGGCGAGCGCCGCGGCGCCGTTCATGCGCCACCGGCCGGCAACGGCAGATGCACGGTCGCCGGCATGCCGAGCCGCAGATCATCGTGAGGATCGACGACGAATACGCGGATCTCGTACACTAAGCTCGATCGCAGCTGCGGGGTCTCCACCGATTTCGGGGTGAATTCGGCGACCGGAGATATGAAGCCGATCCAGCCCTTAAAGCCGCGATTGGCGAACGCATCGACCGTCACGGTCGCGTGCATGCCTTCGTGCACGGCGCCGAGGTCGGTCTCGGCGATATACGCCCTGACCCACTTCGGATTGACGATCGCCAGCGTGAACGCCGATTTTTGCGGCGAGGAAATCTCCCCCGGCTCGACGATCCTCGAGCGCACGACGGCGTCGAGCGGCGCGCGCAGATCGGCATCCGCGAGTTGCGCGCGCAGCAGCGCGAGCTCAGCTTGATCGGCGCCGAGCAGCGCCTCGCCCTGCGCGATGTCCTCTTTGCGGGGTCCGGCGCGTTCGAGGGCGTACGCCTGCCGCGCGAGCGCGAGCCGGGCTGCCGCGGTATCGACGGCGGCCTTCGCCGCGTCCATGTCCTGGCGGCTGACGGCGCGGCCCGCGGAACGCGCCGACAAATCGGCGAGCCGCGCGTATTGCGCGCGCGCATTGGCCGCGTCGGCCGCCGCGGCCTCGACATTGGCGCGCGACTCGGCGATCTCTTGCGGACGATTGCCGCGATGCAAGCGCTCGACGGCCTGGCGCTGCGCGGCGACCTCGGCCTGCGCCTTGTCGACCTGCGGCTGCAAGCGGCTGGTATCGAGGCGGGCGAGCAGCTGTCCTTTCTTGACGTGATCGCCTTCCTGGACGAGCACCGCGGCGACGCGCTCGCTGTCGTTGAACGGCAGCTCCACTTCGCGCAGATCCACGTTGCCGTACAGCGTCAGCTCGGCGGCGCGGTGCTGCCGGCCGAACATCCACCACGAGGCCGCCGCGACCAGGAGTACGGCGATCAGCAGAACCACTATTCGTATGCGCTTTGCAGTCACGGCCCACCATTGGACGACGAACGGGCGCCGGGCCCATATCAGGGGATCACCGGGTTGACATTTCGGCCGGCCGCCTTGCGGCCGCGGCCGCTTTCGCCCGGCTCACCTCAAGACGGATTCGATTGCCTGAGGATCCATGCCTCGAACGCGGCGAGAAATTTCACCAGGAATTCGCGCGTCGCCGGATTTACGAACTGGCCGGAGGCATCGAACAACTTATCGGCGCCGCCGACATAGCCTTCCGGCTGCTGCATCGTCGGCATGTCCAGGAACACGAGCGACTGGCGCAGATGGTGATTGGCGCCGAAGCCGCCCATCGCGCCCGGCGATGCGCTGATTATCGCCGCCGGCTTTCCGGCCCAAGCGCTCTTGCCGTACGGCCGGGAGCCGACGTCGATCGCGTTTTTCAGCACGCCCGGCACCGAGCGGTTGTATTCCGGGGTCGCGAACAGCACGGCGTCGGCGCGTTTCACCCGCGACCTGAACTCGACCCACGGCGCCGGCGGGGTCGCGTCCGAATCCTGGTTGTAAAGAGGCAAATCGCCGATACCGACGATCTCGATCGTCAGCGACGGGGGCGCGAGCGTCTCCAGCGATTGCACCAAGCGACGCGTGAGCGAATCGCGGCGCAGGCTGCCGACAATCGCGACGACATCCAAAACTGCGGCCATTTGCGTTTTCTCCTGAGGTTTAAAATCGGCGCCCGACGGGGGCGAATTCACGCGAGCGCAGCCTTATAGAGCCCGACCAATCTGCCCCAGGCGCGCTCGGCGTCCGGCTTGTCGTAGATCGGCCGGCCGTTCTTGCGCGGCATATCCGGCACGCACCAGCCGTGAATCGTCCCCGGATAGACCTCGATCTCGGCCGGCACGTGCGCCGCGGCAAACGCCTCCCGCAGTTCGACTTTGGCGTCCGGCTGGCGCGCATCGTCGCTCGCCGCAATCGCAAAATACATCCGCGCCTTGATCCGCGGCGCGAGCAAGTGCGGGCTGTCCGGCTTGTCGGTCACGAGACCGCCGCCGTGAAACGACGCGCCGGCGCCGATGCGGTCGGGCAGTTGCGCCGCGGTTTTCAATACCCACGGGCCGCCCATGCAATAGCCCTGAGTGCCGATTTTTCTGCCGCGGTCGAGCTGCGGCTGCGCATCCAGAAATTCGATGTAGGCTTCGGCATCGCGCTCGACGGCCCCAGGCGCCTCCACCGCCGCGATCCAGCGCTGCAATTTCGCGCGATCGGCGGCATTTTGAAAATCGAACGTCGAGGCATCCGCGATCACCGGCGCGCGGCCGAAGCGATAGAACGGGTTCGGCACCAGCACGCTGTAGCCTTGCGCCGCGACGCGCCGCCCGAATGCGCGGAACACCGGCCGCAGACCGAAGACGTCGGTCCAGATCAATACGCCCGCATGAACGCCCGCCGCCGGATGAAAGAACGCCGCGTCGCAGCTGCCGTCGCGCGTCTTGACCTCTACATCGCGCTCGATGACCCGCAACGGCGCCGCGGCCGCCGCGGCCGCCGCAGATCCGGTCGCGGCGATCAATCCCGCGGCCGCCGTGGCGGCGACGAACTCCCGGCGCGTCAGATCGCAGGGCGCAGGGTCGCGCTCGCGATCCTCTTTGTTCTTGCTCATGTTTTGGCCCTCACGCGGGTTCCGCGGCCAATTGACCGCGGCTTGTCAACGCCTCGAAGCGCCAAGGATACGCCGGATCGGCCATTTCGTCGCAAGGGGCCCTCGGCCTTGCCGGCGCCGAAGTTGGCCCACTGCGTACGGTGCCGCTCAGACGCAAGGCTCCCTTCAGTATTGAATGCAACTCGGCAGATCAACGGAGAATCCTATGTATATCGGCGGCGGCCTTCTCGGAACAGTTCTCGTCGTGCTTCTGATCGTCTACTTCGTACGCCGGGTGTGAACGACCGATCATTGCTTCATTTGCGGCTCAGGAGCCCGGGTGATAGATACGCTCGGTGTGCCCTTGGAGCTCTTCCGGCCAGAAATACACCGGCCGCAAATCGCCGGTGGCGTAGCGTTCGGCCTCGTCATCGAAGTGCGGCGAACCCGGATGACCGCTCTCGCCGCCGGCGGTGATGGCGCGGGCGCGCACCTTGGGGCCGAACTCGACCACCGCGACGAAACTGTTGCCGCTGTCGCCGTAATAGCGCTTCGTTCCCGGCCAGCGGTGGGCGCCGAAGGAAGCGAGCGAGCCCCACCGCGACGAGGTGAACGGCACCGGGATGCTGGGTTTCGCATCGTCGAACGGCTGCGCCAAATCGCCGTTGATGCGCTGGAAGCGGTTGATCTCGCCCCACGGAATTCCCCAGCTGCCGAAGTCCTTGCGCAGCCGATCGCTCGCCTCCAGCAGCGCCTGCAGGCGCATCCGCGGGCCCGCCTTGCCGGCCATGTAGTCATAGACGGAAACCTGCGCGGCGGCGGCGCTCTTGCTGACCTCATCCCATAGGGTATCGCCCCAAAATACCGCGAGCGAGGTCGGCATCGAGGCGATACCCCATCGGTAATTCCAGCCCCGCAGCATGGCGATCTGTCCCGCAAGCCTCGGCCTTACGGGGTCGCCGGCGGGGAGCGCATCGTAGTCGGCGACCAGAACCGGGATCAGCCGCGCGAACGCCGGCAGATACGAATCGAATGCAGCGGTGATCAGCGAGGGCAGCGTGAAATCGCGCCGGCCGGTGAGCAGGCGCGCGGCGTGGATGCCGCGCGGATTCTCGCCCACGGTGTCCATGTAGCGCGGATAGTCCTCGCGCTTCGGGCTGAATTTCCCCGCGGCCGAATACGGCCAGTCGTTGCAATTGAAGATCCAGCCGTTCGGCGGATTGAGCAGGTGCGGCGCCGCATCGAGCGGCAGCAGCCCGTGCCAGTCGGTCGCCGGATTGCTGCCGTCGACCGGTTTCGTGTAATCGAAACGGTCGTCGCGCTTGGGGATGAACTGCGGCAGCATCAGGGCGATCTCGCCCTGGTCGTCGGCGAAGATCGTGTTGTTGGACGAATTCGCCTTCAGCTCGGCGACCTTCCTGTAGCTCGCGAAATCGCGGGTCTTGGTGCGCAGCCAGCTTTGCTCGAGCGCCTGCAACGGCTTGTTCATCAGCGAAATGGCGATCCACTTGCCGTCTTCGGCGCGCACGATCGGGCCGTGGTGCGTCGCATAGACGGTAAAGGCGCGCGCGGCCATCGAACCGTCGCCGGCCCGGTAGCGCACGGTCACCGTGCGCATCGTGACCGGCCGCAGCGCCTTGCCATAGCGATAGAACAGACGGCCGCGTCTGCGCACGATCGTCTCGGCGAACTCGTCGACGGCGTCCGCGCCGGTGGAGGTATGCATCCAGCCGACATGGCGATTGAACCCCTGGTAGATGAAGAACTGCCCCCAGGTGACGGCGCCGTAGGCATCGAGACCCGCGCCGCTCGACATCTGCAGCTCCGAGCGAAAGTAAAAGGAGGTGTGCGGATTGATCAACAGCAGCGCATGGCCGTCGGCCGTCAACCGCGGTGCGATCGCGATGCCGTTCGATCCGGTCGGTTCCCGCCGACTTGGCCGCGGCTCGATGCGCGCAGGTTGCTGCGCCCGACGGTCATCGCCGTAGAAGGCCGCGAGCTGCGGCAGCGACACCCGTTCGATATCGCCGCCGATGCTGCCTTCGGTGAAACTCAATGCCATCCACGGCGCAAAGCGGCGGATGACCCGCGGATGCACCTGCGGATGCGTGGCGAGGTAATAGTTCAGTCCGTCGGCCCAGGCGATCATCAGCTCTTTGAGCCAGAGGGGGCTGTGCGCGTAAAGCGAGCGCAAAGTCACCGGATCGATGAAGAGCTTCATGCGCAGGTCCCGCCAAATCGCGGCTTTGCCCTCGGTCTCGGCGAGGAGGCCCTGCGCGTTGATGTAGTTCGTCTCGACGCGCTTGAAGTCGTCCTCGGCCTGCGCGTAGACCATGCCGAACACCGCGTCGGCGTCGGTCGTGCCATGCACGTGCGCTATGCCCCAATCGTCGCGGCTGATCGTGACCGCCTGCGCCTCGCGCCGCCATCGCACTCGATCGGGCGTGCGCGCCGACACGGCAGCGGCGAAGATCAACGCCAAGAGCGCGGCAGGCGGCAACAGGCGCGCCGCCCGCAGTAGCATGTCGCAGCTGCGTGTCAAGATCGGATTTCCACATCCATCCCCATCGACAGGCCCCAGGTTGCACTGTTTCGCGACCACCGGCAACGGTCCGTCGACCGCACAAATCCACTAGAATGCCCCGTCGTCACACACGATGGCGCGGCGGATCGGCCGCGCCGTACCGCCCATCGCCGCGAGGTTGCCATGTCCATCAAACTGCGTTCGTTGCCCGGCGCATTGGCGTGTATTGCGGTGCCGGCGCGCACCTCTCATTGACCTCGCTCGCCGGCGCTCACCTCGTGCCCTTTAAGTCGATTGCCGCAACCTGGCCGCTGCTGCTCGGCATGGGCGTCCTGATGCTGGGCGCCGGCCTACAGAGCACGCTTCTCGGCCTGCGCGCGACACTGGAAGGATTCCCGGCTCCGGTGACGGGAATGATCATGTCTTGCTACTACCTCGGCTATCTCGCAGGGACCGTCATTGCGCCGCGCCTGGTGAGAAAGGTCGGCCACGTCCGCGCATTCGCGGCCTTTGCGGCCTTCGCATCGGCTGCGGTTCTCGTTCAAGGGACTTTCATCAATCCGGCGGCTTGGGGCGCCATGCGTTTGGTCTCCGGACTGTGTTTTGCCGGCATTTACGTGGTCGCCGAGAGCTGGCTCAACGATCGCGCCAGCCGGGCAAACCGCGGCAGGCTGCTGGCGGTCTATATGCTCGTGCTGTACATCGGCCTTGGCAGCGCCCAATTCCTGCTGATCCTGGCGAATCCCCGCACGCCCACACCGTTCATGCTGGTCTCGGCGCTGATCTCGCTGGCGATGGTGCCGATAGTTTTTTCCGCGCAACAAGTACCGGAACGCACGTTGCCGCGCACGGTGCGCCTGCGCGAGCTATACCGCAACTCGCCGCTCGGCGTCGCGACGGTCACCGTGTCGGGACTGATTTCGGCGATCATTTTCTCGATGGGCCCGGTGTATGCACGGCTCAGCGGCTTGGGGACGGCGCGCGTCGCCGTGTTCATGGCGGCGAGCATTTTCGCAGCCGTGGCGACGCAGTACCCCGTCGGCCGGCTTTCCGATCGGATGGACCGGCGCACAATAATCGCCGGCGTTTGTACGCTCGCGGCGATCGTCGCCGGCGTCATCGTCGCGTTCCGTGGGATGCCGCATGCCCTCTTTCTGGTTCTCGCCGCGCTCTTCAGCGGCCTGGCGCTGACGCTCTATTCGCTCGCCGTCTCCCACGTCAACGACAAGCTCGAGCCCGCACAGATGGTCGCTGCGAGCAGTACACTGCTGCGCCTCAACGGCACTGCCGCGGCGATCGGCCCCTCCTTGATGGGCGGCCTGATCGCCGCTTTCGGGCCGCCGGCCTATTTCGCGACGCTCGCGGCGCTTACCGCGGCGCTGACCGTCTACGATCTGTGGCGCAAGGCTCGAGGCGCCTCAGTGCCGCCCGCACAGAAGGGTCCGTTCATCAGTACACAGCCGAGGGGATGACTGCCGATGATCCGCGGAGATTTCCGAAGATTCAACAAAAGCTCTTCGGGATCAAACCGTGCTCGCGGGCTTCGCTCTCCAGAGCGTCGCGAAAATCGGGGTGAGCGAGCGATATCATGGCCTTCGCCCGTTCGGGAACCGACTTGCCTTTCAAGTTGACCATGCCGAACTCCGTGACCACGTACATCACGTCCGACCGGGGCGTCGTCACCACGTTGCCGGGCGTGAGGTCGAGCACGATGCGGCTCTTGCGAACGCCATGACGTTCATAGGTCGAGGATAGGCAGACGAACGACTTGCCGCCCTTCGACGCGTACGCGCCGCGGACGAATTGCAACTGACCGCCGGTTCCGCTGATATGCCGGTGGCCCGACGACTCGGAAGAGGCTTGACCTTGTAAGTCCATCTGGGTCGTGTTGTTGATCGACACAACGCGTTCGTTCTGCATGATCACGTGCGGCAGATTGGTGTGCTCGACCGGACAGCCCAGGAAATCCGGGTTGCGGTCGATTGCGCGATACAGCGCTTGCGATCCGAACGCAAAACTGCAGACGATCTTGCCGGGATCCAGCGCCTTGTGCGCACCGCTGATGATTCCCGCCTGATACAGATCAATCAGGCCATCGGTCAGCATTTCGGTATGGACGCCGAGGTTGCGCACGCCGCTCTCGAGCAACAGCGAACAAACCGCGTTCGGCATGCCGCCGATGCCGACCTGCAGGCACGCGCCGTCTTCGACCTCGGCGGCGATCAGCTTGGCGACCGCGCGGTCGGCGCCGCAGGGCGGTGGGTTCGGCAATTCCGACGGCAATCCGGGATCGCCCTCGATGACGTAGTCGACCTCGCTGCTGTGCAGGCCATTTTCGGCGCCATGCAAGTACGGCAGGCCTTCGCTGACTTCCACGACGACGATCTTGGCGCGCGCGGCGACGGCCCGGTGCCATAGGTTGCTGACGCTAAGATTGAAATATCCGTTGGCGTCGACATCGCGGGTTTTGAGCACGAAAACGTCAGTAGGGTCGATGAAGCGGCGGTAGTAATCGGGAATCTCGCCGAGATTGCACGGAATGTAGTGGCAGAGCCTCGCGTCGTGCTTGTTTCGGTCGTAGCCGCCGAAGTGCCAGCTGTACCAATGGAAATGCTCGCGCCGCGGGTCCGTCTCGAGGACGGCCCGCGGCCGCGTGCTGATGCACGATCGAATCTTCACATCCCGAAGTTCCCTCTTGCGCGCGGCCAGAGCGCCGTCGAACACGTCGGGTTGGGCCAGCACGGCGCCGTAATCCACCCAGTCGCCGGACTTCACGAGACCTGCAGCCTCGGCCGCCGAGATCCGGCGCGCCGACCTTCCATGCGTCGATGGTTCCATGGGATCCTCGTCGCGCGCCAATTCTCGTTCGAATGGTCGCGCCGTATCGGTATGCCAGGCAGGACGCCCTTGCCTTGCGGGAAATGCTAACGCATTCCCACACCGATGTTGATAAAGTCGCGAAGAGGATTGGCCCCGGAGGACCTTTTGCTCCGCTCGGGAGGGTATGACGATGACAGACACTCCGTTCATCTTGCGATCCGACAAGGGCGGCGTGACGACCTTGACGTTGAACCGTCCCGAGGCGCGGAACGCTCTCTCACTCGGCATGCTGCTGGCCCTATCGGCGCAGCTGCAGCGCGCCGCTACGGATCCGTCGGTGCGCGTCGTGGTGCTGGCCGGGACCGGGCCCACGTTCTGTGCCGGCCACGACCTGAAGGAAATTCGCGCCGAGAAATTCGCCGGCGCCTATGCCGAGTCGTTGTTCGCCGAATGTGCGAAAGCCATGCTCGCCATCGTCGCCCTGCCCAAACCTGTGATCGCGCAGGTGCACGGCGTCGCGACCGCGGCCGGCTGCCAACTGGTAGCGAGTTGCGATCTCGCCGTGGCCGCCGAGGATGCTCGTTTTGCCACGCCCGGCGTCAACATTGGGCTGTTCTGCTCCACGCCGATGGTGGCATTGTCCCGCAACGTGGGCCGCAAGGCCGCGATGCGCATGCTGTTGACGGGTGATCCGATCGATGCGCAAACCGCTCTGCGCTTCGGGCTGATCAATGAGGTCGTGCCCGCGGCCGAGTTGACAGACCGGACTGCGGCGCTTGCGGCGAAAATCGCGGCCAAGTCGCCGCTGACGCTCGCCATCGGCAAGCAGGCTTTCTATCGTCAGGCGGAGCTTCCTCTCGCCGACGCGTACGCCTATGCCGCCGAAGTGATGGTGACCAACCTTTCCAAGCGGGACGCGCAGGAGGGCATTGACGGATTTCTCGAGAAGCGCAGCCCGGTGTGGTGCGGGCAGTGACGGCGTTTGCCGGCTCACCCCCCGACGCCTCCAATTGCAGCGGATGCTTCCTTGAGCAGTTTCCCCGATCTTTGGAAGGCCCACATTCAACCGTTTCTCGCCACTCCGTTTGGCTGGGCATCATTAATCGCCCTATTTTTTTACGCAACGTTGCATCCCCTATCAGGCCCTGTCGGCGGATTCTTCTTTCTCGTTGGCGGTTGGGCAATCCCGGATATTTTTAACTTCTGCGTGTCTTACGGCATCGCCAAAACGCTGGCAGGCGGCAAGCTCGCAAAACAAGTGCCGATATTCGTATCTTGTTCGATATTGCTGACCCCAATTCCAGACCTACCCGCGCTTGTGCCTCTGGTATTCGCTCCTCCCAAAACGGGCTACACAATTTATCGAGTGAATTCCTGCGAGCGACGAAGGGCGCTGGATTTCTGTATCCCGGGAACGATGACGATTCCGATGAAACGACGGTGCATTACGCTTTGTCGGTCGAGAAGAATCCAAAGGGCAGCTATGACCTTGAATTGGACGTTGTGGACGGCAAAGAAAGGACCGCGAGTTTTTGGCAAAAAGGGCTCCCTGCCTCTATCGTAGTAGGCAGTACCGCTGGCGTTCTACGCGGCCTGCAAGCGAATTTCTTCGGTAATGCCGGCGAGATCCTCGTCAAGAACACCTATCTTGCTGCGGCTTTATCCAAGCTAAGCGGGCTTTCTTATTTCCCGCGCACAGCTCTCGAAAAATTCCTGGGCGACGCTCTCATCTCGGTGCCGAGATAAAGCCGCCCCGCGGCCTGTGCCGTTCCCGCCTAACCGAACAGCCCCTTTCTCAACCGAGCGAGCACAAAGCGCTTACTGCTATCGACCAGCGCCGCTTTTACTTTCTCATCGTCGACCCACTGCGGATAGGGCACCGCCATGGGCCGTGCCTGCTGGGCGATCAGTTCGGGTAGATCCTGTCGAATCCGGTAGTCGGCGTTGAAATAGCCATGATTCTCCAAAATGCTCATCTCAGCATTGCTGAAATTGTCGAGATCCGTCCGAATGGTCGCGATGCAGCTTTTAGCGATCGACGCCGTGTATCCGCGAGTTGACGAAGACGACGCATCCGGATTCCCAGATGCCAGGTCCCAACGCGTGCCGTCATACGCGCGCTCTCCAAGGGGGGATTTCCAGACGGTGTTCAATATTCGAATACGCAAAGCCTGGGTCTGACGAGAAACGACCGATGTGTAGCGCAATAGCATCCGCCACGGTTGCTTGCCATCCGAATAATCAAACGGCGCGCCGCAATCGGATACCAGTACGGTAGCGGCCTTCTTCCACACTGGCTCGGTTGCCATATTGTCGTAGATGCCGCCGTCGGACAGCACGAGCGTGCGGATCAACTCGTCCCGATTGGATCCCTTGAATTCCCCGTGCGCAAGAGCGTCCGGATCGAGGCCGGCTCTCATTGGGCCAAAGAGCGGCGGGAAGCAAGCGGACGCGGTAATCGCCCTTGCAACCGTCATGTCCTGCACGGCCGTCGAACTGCCGGCCAAATCCAAATATCCGGCCTGATAAGACCCCACATGCGTACGCGAGAATTCCCAATTGACACCGAAGGCGAGGTCGGTGGCGCACAAGACGTATTCCGGCAGCACGGGTAATTCACGAAGGCCCAATCTCGTCACACGCCTGCGGTATCGGCGCTCCAGACTCTTGAGAAGTGGACCCGGCGCAAACCAATTCCACGCACAATTCCTTATTACCGGCCAAGATCGCAAATCGCACGCAGCGAAGGCGCGAAATGGATCGGACACCGCGAGCTGCCAGTCGCCGAAATCCAGCTTGCCGTCGCGGCCACTGTCGACCTGGCATTGCGCCAGGTGGCCGGCGAGGATGCTGCCGCCCGATACCGAGCTGATCCAGCGGGCTTGCTGCAGGATTCCGAGCTCGTGCAAGCGCCGCAAAGCACCGAGGTGAAAAAGTGACGCCCGGAAGCCGCCGCCCGAAAGACAAATTCCGATGCCACTGCGCCCTTCGCGACGAAACATCTCGACCGGCGGCGACATTGTCGTGGACATGGCGGCCTCCATAGCCAATTTATATGGATATTATGCCTCGCCGACCTTCATCTCCCGCATCGCATTCGGCGGTTGCCCGCGCCCAATTTCCCCCGACCGCCGCCTGAAGAGCGATGATACGGGTTCCAATGTTGGCGACGATCGGAGACCTACCGTGCAACCCGCCTCGACCCGCACTCTGGAGCGCCTGGCGATCGACCTCGCCGCGGGGCGGATCACCAGCCGCGAGCTCGTCGAGGATTGCCTTGCGCGCATCACGGCGCCGGGCGGCGAAGGCGCGCGCACCTTCCTGAAAGTCGATGCAGACGCCGCGCGCGCCTCAGCCGATCATACCGACGGGATGCGCAAACGCGGTACCGCCGTCGGCCGTTACGCGGGCATTCCCATTTCGGTGAAAGATCTCTTCGACCTGGCCGGCGAGGTCACCACGGCGGGCTCCTTGGTTTTGCGAGGCGCGCCGCCTGCAGCACGAGACGCCGCCGCGGTCGCCAGATTGCGTGAGGCCGGGTTCATCGCGATCGGGCGCACCAACATGACCGAGTTCGCGTTCTCCGGACTCGGCGTGAATCCACATTACGGCACCCCGCGAAACCCGTGGGAGCGCGCGGCGAATCGAATTCCCGGCGGCTCTTCCTCCGGTGCAGCCGTTTCCGTCACCGACGGCATGGCGTTTGCCGGTTTGGGCACCGACACCGGAGGCTCGTGTCGGATTCCTGCCGCGATGTGCGGAATCGTCGGCTTCAAGCCCACCGCCTGCCGGGTGCCCACGACCGGCGTCTATCCACTGTCGCCGACCCTGGACTCAGTCGGACCGCTCGCCAATTCGGTCGCATGCTGCGCCGCTTTGGACACGGTGCTGGCGGCGGAGTCCGATCCGGCACTGGCTCGCCTGTCGATCGATGCACTGAGTTTCGCCGTGCCGGTGAGCTACCTGCTCGACGGCTTGAGCCAGCACGTAGCCACCTCGTTCGAGCGGGTTTTGCGCCGACTATCGCAGGCCGGCGCGCACATCGAACACATCCCGTTCGCCGAGATTGGCGAACTTCCCGACATCAATCGCTCAGGCGGCTTCTCTGCGCCCGAAGCCTACGCGCACCATCGCGATCGCATCGCCGCGGACTCCTCGCAGTACGATCCGCGGGTCCTCACGCGCATCCTGCGCGGCCGCGAACAATCCGCAGCCGACTACATCGACCTGCGGCGGCGACGAAGGGAGTTCATCGACCGCGTCGCGCCCCTAATGGCCGAATTCGACGCCTTGCTGATGCCCACCGTTCCCATCGTCGCACCGCGCGTGACGGAACTCGCGGCCGACGAGGACTATGCACGGATCAATGCGCTGGTCCTGAGAAATTCCGGCATCGTGAATTTCATCGACGGCTGCGCGATCTCCTTACCGTGCCATGAACCGGGCGAGCCACCGGTCGGCCTAACCCTGTTCGCGAGAGGAAACACCGATCGGCGGCTATTATCCGTCGCCGCTGCAGTCGAAGGGTGTCCGCTCAACGGTCGGCCGAGCTAACTGGAAATGGGGCGCCGCGTACGCCGGCAGCGCAACGCGCAATGACAACGCCTGCCGCGATCGTGAGCGCCGCGATGACATAAAAGGTGATGCTGATGCTGCCCGTGTAGGTCTGGGCGAGCCCCATCAGGCTCGGGCCCAAGAAAGCGCCAACCGCAGCCAGCGCATTGATGATGGCAAATCCGACCACGGCGGCGGGCCCTGTGATGAAAGTTGTCGCCAGCGCCCATATCAGCGGAGTGACGCCAATGAACACAGCGGTCGAGGCAACGAGTCCTCCAATCGCCATTATCGGGATCGACAAACCTGCGCCACTTACCAACAAACCCGCAGCACCGACCAGGCAGGCCCCGACGATATGCCAACGCCGCTCTCTGAAGAAGTCCGAACTCCAACCCAGACCGATCAGAACGAGGCCAGCGCCGATATAAGGCAACATGGACAGCCAGCCGATAGCTCGATAGCTTGCAAAACCCGCCGCCTTGATGATGGTCGGCGTCCAGAACACGCAGGCATAGATTCCGAGGTTCAAAACCACCATTACAATGCCGAGCAGCCAGACCTTTGGTTCGCGCAGCGCCGCCTTGATGTCGCCCTTCGGTGCTTGGGCAGCCCGCTCGGAGGAAAGTAACTCGGCAAGATAGTCTCGCTCAGCGGGCAAAAGCCAAACCGCGGTACGAGGCCCGTCATCCAGGAGCCTGAACAGCAGCCCACCCATAATGACTGCAGGCAGCCCCTGAATCAGAAACAGCCACTGCCAGTTGCGAAGGCCACCGAAATCATTGAGGCGCCCCATGATCCAACCCGATACGGGGCCGACCAGAATTCCGCCTGCCGCTGCACCCAGGATCAGAATGGAAAATATCCGGCCCTGCCGTTCCTGGGGATACCATTGCGTCAGATAATAGATCAGCCCGGGCAGAAATCCGGCTTCCGCGGCCCCCAGCAGGAATCGGAGCCCATAGAAGGACCAGGGCGTTTTGACAAAGAGCATGAGAATGGAAACGATGCCCCAGGTGACCATGATCCGGGCGATCCAGACGCGCGCACCCAAGCGGTACAGAAGCAGATTGCTCGGTACCTCGAAAATGATGAAGGCCAGAAAAAACACGCCCGCGCCGAAACCATAAATCTCCGCGATGAAGTGCAGGTCGCTCATCATCTGCAACTTGGCAAAGCCAATATTGACGCGATCCACATAAGCAATGACATAACAGACAAAGAGAATTGGCAGCAAACGTCTGCTGATCTTGGCGAACAACTTGTCGCCATCGACTTTTGCCGGGGCCGGGACCGGCACGCCGGGATATCCGTATGCCGCTATTTCACCCCCCATGACGGTCACCGGGACTGTCTTGCGACCAGATCCTCAATGAACCGCTCGCACACGCAAAGTTGGTCGAGCGAGACGTATTCGTCTGCCTTGTGCGCCTGTTCGATGCTGCCCGGACCGCAGACAATGGTTGGCACGCCCGCTCCCTGAAAAAAACCGGCCTCGGTGCCATAGGAAACTTTGCCGCTCTCGGCTTTGCCCAAAAGGTCGAGCGCCAGTCTTTGCAGATTGCCGCTGTCGCCGGCGTCGAGCGCGGGTATGTCGCCGACGCATTCGAAGTCGATCGCCGCGGCATCATGTTTCGCGCGCATCCGTGGCAGCAGCTGTGTCGCCGCATAGCGTTCAAGCGACGAGATGAACATATCTGCAGCAACCTCGGGCGGAAACCGGTAATCGAAAAGGAACTCGCACGCCGCCGGAATGATGTTGGCGCCGTTCCCCCCGGTGATCAGATTGGTCGAAATAGTAGCAAAGGGAACCTCGTATCCATCGTCGCGAAAGCCCTGCGCCTCTTCATGATTGGCAAGATCCTGGATATGGGTTATCAGTCGCGCGGCATACTCAATGGCGTTCACACCTTTTGGCGCCAGGGAAGAATGTCCGGCACAGCCGGTCACGCGGCAGCGGTAGATGCGTCCTCCCTTGTGCGCCGAGATCACCCTCATATCGCTGGGCTCGCCGATGATGCAACCGGTCGGCGCGATGTTTGCGGTTTTCAGGTCCGCAATCAGTCGAGGTACGCCGAGGCAGCCCAATTCTTCATCATAGGTGAGCGCGACGTGAATGGGCTCACGCAGCCGGGCGCGGCCAAATTTTGGCGCCTGGGCAATCACTACGCCAAGAAAGGCCTTCATGTCACAGGCGCCGCGCCCATAAATCCGGCCATCCCTGAGATCCGCCCTAAAGGGATCGCTACTCCACGTCTGGCCGTCGACGGGCACGACATCGGAGTGGCCGGATAACACCAGGCCGCCGGGGCCGTCGCCAAAAGTGGCAAATAAATTGGCTTTTGTTCTGTCGTCGTTGAAGTCGCGGCGAATTCTCGCACCGGCCGATTTCAGTCTGTCCTCGGCCCAGTCGATCAAATCCAGGTTCGAGTTTCGGCTCGTCGTGTCAAAGCCAATCAACGCGGCCAGCGAGTCGATCGTTTCCTGGGACGCTCGTCGCGTCGCCCGGCGCGCCTTTGCAGGTCCGGCCGCTTTGAGCGATTCCATACTTCTTGCCATGTCCTTGCGTGACTTCAATTCAAAACTCCTTCATCTTACCGGCGGCCACATCGTGGCTGGGAAGCCCGGAATGCGCGGCGGCAGGAGATCAGGACTTTAGGCTGTGCCCGGCTTCGCTTCAGATTGGACTAAACGTGTACTTCCGGCAAGCGTGTTTCCAGCGGTTTAACGCGTACCAGAGCGAGCAAGGCTAAGGAAGGTAGGAGCGGTTCAGCGCATGACTGCACCATGCATGACTGCACCATGTGCAAGCCGTTCGTTGGCATGCTCCGTCGGCGGCAGCGCAGCGGCCACGTCGATGCGATTCATGACCTGCAAAGGGCTTTATATTTTAGTCCCCTCGGCCTAAAAGCGCCGCTCTACGAGCAGCGCGGCAATTGTGAGGGAATGGCCAAATCTATACGCTATCTTCAATACGCAAACCTCTCGGTCAAACCCGTGCGTGTAGGGAGCATCACAATGAAACTCAGAGCGCGTGGCCCGTGCAGGCTACTGGCGAAGTTCGTGCTTGCGGGCGCCATGGCCTCGCTCCTTGCGGCAGTCCACCCGGCAATGGCTGCGGAGGCGCCGCAGGCCGGCGCAGCCACAGACACCGTACCGGCGGACGGCACAGCCAACGCGCCCGCGGCGTTGAAAGGAATCGTGGTCACGGGTTCGCTCATCAGGCAGCCGACGCTGACGGGCTCGGCGGCTCTGCAAGTCATCAATGCCGGGGAATTGAAGGCGCAGGGAACGCAATCCGTCGAAACGTTGCTGGACAGCCTGCCTTCGGTTCAAGGAAATTTCTCTCTCACTCAGACCTCGAATCCGGGCGGTGCCCGCGGTGTGGCCAATGTCGACCTGCGCGGCCTGGGTCCATCCCGCACGCTGACGCTGATCGACGGCAAGCGTTTGATGCCGGGCAGCCCTCTCGGCGGTCCCGAGGCGGACCTGAACTTCCTTCCCCAGGCTCTGGTGGAACGCGTCGAGGTGCTGACCGGCGGTGCTTCCTCCGTATACGGTTCGGACGCCATCGCCGGCGTGGTCAACTTCATCATGAAGAAGGACTTCAGCGGCTTCACCATCGACGGCCAGGGGGACATCACCGGCAGTGGCGACGGAGCGAGCTACGACACCTCGCTGATCTGGGGAAACAACTTTAGCGACGACGCCGGTAACGTCACGCTATACGCCCAGTACACCCACTTCAATGCCGTCACCGACGGGCAGCGCGCTTTCGGGCAATACGCCCTCGCAACGCTTCCGAACGGACAGACTGCCACCGCCGCGGCGCAGTGCCAGCAGGTCTACGGTCCCGCCAGCAGCGTTGCATACGGCCGCTGCACGGCCGGCTCCTCCGCGATCCCAGATGGCCGATTTTTAAGCAACAATCGCGCCGCCGCCGGCCTGTCGTCGTCGGGAATCGTCGATCCCGCAGGTTCGGCCGCCATCCTTCCGTATGCAGGTCAGCAATACAACTTCAACCCGTACAACTATCTGCGCCTGCCGGACGGACGATACAACCTCGGCGGGTTCGCACATCGTCAGCTCAACACTCATGTGGATCTATACGGCAGCGCGATGTTCATGCACGACAGCAGCACCACGCAAGCTGCGCCGGACGCGCTCATCAACACCTTCAATATCAACTGCAACAACCCTCTGCTGTCGGCGCAGGAGCAGACATGGCTGTGCACCGATCCGGGATTGACGCCGACCCAGCTTGCCAACGTCATATTCTTCAAGCGAACAATCGAGTCTGGCAATCGCGAGGACAACATCCAGCACACCGACTACCGAGTCATCGTCGGTTCGCGGGGAAGCCTCGTCGACGATCTGTCGTACGACGTGTCGATGCAGCACGGTGAGACGGATTTGACTGAAAACTTCACCGGAGTTGTGTCGCAGGTCAATCTGCAGCAGGCGCTGCTGGCGACTGCCGGGCCGAACGGCAGCGCGGTTTGCCAGAATCCATCTGGCGGCTGTGTGCCAGCCAACATCTTCCAGGTCGGCGGATTGAGTCCGGCGCAGCTTGCGTTTCTCGACATCAGCGCGCAGGAACAAGGCAAGACCATGGAGGATGTCGGTTCCGCCAGCGTCAGCGGCGACCTGACGCCATACGGCATCAAAAGTCCGCTTGCCAGAAACGGACTCGGAGTTGCGGCGGGTGCGGAATACCGGCGGGAGTCATTGAATTTCCTTCCGGATGAGGAATACCAGACCGGTGCGCTCGGCAGTCCGACTCTGCCGGTGTCGGGTAGCTTCAGCGTCCGCGATTACTTCGGGGAGCTGCAATTGCCCTTGATCGAGGATCGGCCGTACGCCAAGTTGCTGCAACTCGACACCTCCTATCGCCTGTCGGACTACTTGATCGAGGGCCGCAGCAGCAATCTGCAGACTCACGCTTACAAGTTCGGCGTGCGCTACGCACCGACCCGGGACGTCACGATCCGCGGCAGTTGGAACCGTGCCGTGCGGGCGCCGGACATCAACGAGCTGGCCTTTCCTTTGACGTTGGGTGGTGTCACGGGTAGTGACCCATGTTCAGGGGCGGTGAACCCGGCCACGGGAATCGTTTCGGGCGGCGCGACTCTCGCGCAGTGCAGGCTGACCGGAGTGACGGCAGGTCAGTACGGCACCATAGCGCAATGCCCGGCCGGCCTGTGCAATGGGCAGTCGGGCGGCAACCGCAACCTGCAGGCCGAGACCGCCATTACCCGCCAGATCGGCGTGGTGTTTACGCCGCGCTTTCTCGAGGACTTCACCGGAACGATCGACTACTACGAGATTACGCTCTCCCAGGAAATCGGCACGGTGAGCTTCAGCACCATCCTCAACGAATGCATCAACAGCGGGCTGTTCTGCAATGCGATCCAGCGCAGTCCGGCGGGCGAGCTGTTCGGGTCGCCGAACGCATACGTATCCAGCAGCAACGTGAACGTCGGCTACGTAAAGGAGCGCGGCGTGGATTTCAGTTTCAACTACCGCCGCAGCCTCAGCGATTTAGGATTGCGCCACGCGGGCACGGTCGAGCTCAGCTTCGCCGGAACGTTCTTGGATAGCTTCCAGGAGCAGGTCGCCCCGGGAGTGCCGACTTTCGACTGTGCCGGACTGTACGGCTTGACCTGCGGCGTCCCGCGCCCACGCTGGCGTCACACGCTGCGCACCACTTGGCTGGCGCCGTCCGGGCGGTTCGCCGGGCTCGGCGTGTCGCTGCGGTGGCGCTATATCGGTGCGGTGTCACTCGACAAGAACCAGACCGGCACGATTCTAGCCCAGGGGCAGCCGGATCTGGTGGACGCCACGCTCGGAACGCGCCAATACCTCGATCTGACGCTGTCGTACCAGCTGAAGGGCCCGGACATCGCGTTGCGTTTCGGCGTAAACAATCTTACCGATCAGGATCCGCCGCTGACCTCGACGGTCGGGGCTAATGGCTTCGCGAACCCGCAATTCTTCGGTGACGCCAATACATACCCGGTTCTCTACGATTCGCTGGGACGCGTATTCTTCGTCGGATTTACCGGACACTTTGATTAGCTGACGCGGATGCCGGGAGCGCGAGTTGATGACAACGAGGATGACGTTATCGGCCGGGCGCTATCGCCCCCTGCTTGTGGTTGCGATCGGACTCTGGGCAGTAGCGGCGGTCGCGGCAGGCGCTGCTGCACAGGGCGGCGCTCCAACCGGCGCCCTGATTGATCCGAAGCTGTACCAGGCCCTGCGCTGGCGTAACATTGGTCCGTTCCGGGCGGGGCGCACGACGGCGGTCGCGGGGCGCTCGGATCAGCCGACGACCTTCTATATCGGTTCATCCGGTGGGGGCGTCTGGAAGAGCGTCGATGCCGGTGCGACCTGGCGCAATATCTCCGATGGTTTCTTCGATGTGGGTGGGATCGGAGCAATCGCGGTGGCATCCGCCGATCCTGACGTGATCTACGTGGGGACTGGCGAAGCCTCGGTCCGCGGCCAGACCAGTTCGCCCGGGGACGGCATGTATAAGTCGACCGACGGCGGGAAGACCTGGGTTCATGTGGGTCTCGTCGATAGCCGCCACATTGCCGCGATAGTGGTCGATCCGCAAAATGCCGACGTCGTCTACGCTGCCGCGCAGGGCAACTCGTGGATGCCGGGCGGCGACCGTGGTGTATACCGCTCCCGCGACGGCGGCAAGGACTGGCAGCGGGTGCTGTTCGTCAATGACACGACCGGTGCGCACGATCTGAGCATCGATCCGAAGGATCCGCAGGTCTTGTATGCGGCCATGTGGGATAACCGGCGATTTCCGTGGACGATCCGCAGCGGTGGACCCGGCAGCGGCTTGTGGAAGTCCACTGACGGCGGAGATACATGGCAACGCCTGCACCGAGGTTTGCCGACATTAATGGGGAATACGGCGGTCTCCGTCTCGCCGGTCGACCCCGACCGGATCTACGCGATGATCGAGGCTGTTCACGGCGGCGTATTTCGGTCGGACGACGCAGGAGGGACTTGGCGGCGGGTCAATGGGGATGCCGGCATGCGCGACCGGGGTTGGTACTACACGCGCATTTTCGCCGATCCGCTAAAAGAGAATACAGTCTATGTGCTGGCGAACTCGGTCGTGAAATCCACCGACGGGGGCACGACCTTTCGCGGGGTTCGGACGCCGCACGGGGATAACCACGACCTGTGGATCAATCCGCAAAACGACAGGATCATGGTCGAAGGCAATGACGGCGGCGGCATCGTCACGCTCGACGGCGGGCGGACCTGGTCAACCGACCTGAACCAGCCTACCGGGCAGTTTTACCGCGTCTTTGCGGACGATGTCTTTCCCTATCGGATCTACGGCGCCCAGCAGGACTGGGGAACGGTGAGCATTGCCAGCCGTACGCTGCACAAAGGCATTGGACGGCAGGATTGGCATGCCGTGGGAGGCGGCGAGAGTGGGCAGATCAGCATGAATGCGAGCGATCCTTCGCTGATCTATGCCACCGACATTCTTGGCGGCCTTACCGAATACGATGCCCGTAACGGCGAGATCCGCAAAATCGCGCCCGACGCATACTTCGCCGCTTTCCAGCCGCCGCGCACACTGAAATATCGCTCCAACTGGAGTGCCCCGGTACTCGTGTCAATGCACGATCCCAAGGTGATCTACTACGGCGCCCAGGCACTGCTCAAGTCCACTGACCGGGGTGAAACCTGGAAGGCCATCAGCCCCGATTTGACCCGGCACGAGTTGGCCAAGGAAGGCTCCGACGGCGGGCCGATCAGCATTGAAGGCGCCGGTGGCGAGACCTATGACACGATCACCTACATCGCCGAATCGCCGCAGGCGGCGGGCGCATTGTGGGTGGGGTCGGATGACGGACTCGTGCATTTGAGCCGCGATGGCGGGCGGCATTGGGTCGATGTCACGCCGCAAGGCATGAACGACGCACAGGTCGAGTCCATCGAAGTCTCGCCCCATGACCCTGCCAAGGCCTACCTTGCCGTATCGCGCTACAAGTTCGGGGACTTCGCGCCCATGCTCTATCGCACGAACGACTACGGCCGCACCTGGAAGCGGATCGTCGCCGGCCTACCTGCGTCGGCGTTCGTTCGCGTGGTGCGCGAGGATGCCGTGCGCGCTGGGCTGCTGTATGCCGGCACCGAGACGGGCCTATTCATATCATTTGACGATGGGGATGGCTGGCAGCCTTTCCAGCTCAATCTTCCCAAGGTGCCCGTCACAGACCTGCAGATCCGCGACGGGGACCTCATCGCCTCTACGCAGGGACGGGCTTTCTGGATCCTCGACGATCTGAGCCCGCTGCAGCAACTGAATGCGCAGATGGCCAAGGCGGGCATGTACCTGTTCAAGCCGCGTCGCGCCTACGCCGTCGACCGCCACTTCGGTTTGCCGGAACTCGGCCGCAACCCGCCGGATGGCGCCATCATCCACTACGATTTCGCCATGGCGCCCGATGCGCGCTCGGGCCCGGTGGTACTGGAAATTCTCGACCACGACAACCGCCTGATCCGTAGGTTCTCGAGCAAGCCGGGGAAGCGCGAAATGCGCAGCCTCGTGAAGGGCGTCGAGAAGCTGCCGCCTGCGCCGCCGGTTCCCGCCAAGGCGGGCATGAACGCCTACGTGTGGGATCTGCGCGTGGCGCCGTACACACCGGTAGCCGACACGATCCGCTATGTCAGTCAGGTCCCCTACCGGGTTGCGCCGGGCACCTACCAAGTGCGCCTGAGCTATGCCGATCGATCGCTGGTACAGAGTTTCGAAGTGGTCAATGATCCACGTCACGCGCCGCACTCGGCCACGCAATGGGCGCGGCAGCAGCAGCAGCTTGCCCGACTGGGTGGGCTGGTGGACGACATTCACCGCTCGACGAATCAGATGCGCTCGATCGCGCAACAGGCGCGGGCCTTGATGCGTCTGGCAGCCCAGAACGGGCACGCCGACAGCGTCGGCGCCGCAGGCCGTGCGCTCATCGCCCGGATTGCCCGCTGGGAAGAGCAGGTGCCGCAAGCGCAGCTGCCAAACCACGTGCAGGACTACGTTTCCTTCCCGAGCCGGCTGCTGAGCACTCCGGTCCTCAATCTGATCTCCATGATGGATCAAGACCCGCCGGTAACCGCGGCCGATGAATCCGAGGCGAAGGACCTGGAAGCGCGATGGACCGCGATCCAGACGGACATGAACCGGATCAAGAAGAACGAGCTGGCGACGTTCGAGTCCCGGCTACATCGGGCGGGCCTCGCGCAAGACATCGTGCCGTGGCGCGCAGGCGTCGCCCCGCCGCCGCGAGTGCTCGTTTCGCGACCTTGAGGAAGACAATGCAGCAAGCGGTAGAGCCGACGGTCGTACGGCCTAAATCGATGGCGAACACGCGGCGGCGTCGAGCGGAGGCGCACCCGCGGCGCCACGCCACGTCAAGCGGACGAACGTCGGGAATGCCAATTCCGCGGCCTGTCGCGGATCGATGCACAGATACGGGCGAAGCACTTCGACAATTTCATAATAGCCATCGAGAATGATCGTCGCGTTCACCTCGCGATCGTGGTATTCGGCGTAGTTCAACCAATTCTCCGAAACGATCCAGGTGACGTCGACGATCGAACGCAGGCAGCGCGCGTCGGCGGGTAGTCGCATGAGTCCGCGATTCGCGAGGGCCCGCATGAATCGCTCCAAGGCCTGCAAGCGGCGCTCCCGATTGTGCGCAAAACGAAGGCGCAATCGTGGGTCCCGGCGCAATAGATCGGCCAGCTCGCGATAGAAGAATCGGTATTTGAGGATCAAATTCAGTTGTCGCACGAACATCTCGGCCATGTGGTCGAGCGTCGGGGCGAGGTGATCCTGGTACCAGTTTTCGTCCATCTCGCGAATGGCCATCTCGAAGAGCGCAAAGACGATGTCGCGTTTCGTGGCGAAATGGTACTGCAGGTTGCCCTTGCTGATACCGCAGCGCTCGGCGATGCGTTTTGTCGAAACGACCCCGGTGCCCTTTTCATTGAACAGGTCGAGCGCGGCGCCGAGAATCCGAATTTGAGTTATCCGCGTGGCCATCGGATTACACGGGTTCCAATCCGCGGCTGTCTTGCGCCTCGAGCGCCGCCATATAGACTTTGCCGACGACGCGCGCGTGCAGCAGCGTCCCGGGCGCGCTCGCTCCCGTAGCGGCGTTCTTTCGCGCCGTTCGCTTAGCTCTCGTCATGTCACCTCACGGATCTCGCCTTATCGGTAGCGCACCCGCCGTCAAGCGAATCGAGAAATGAGGGGGCGACTTGGCGCCTCGTTCGCAAATGCCACCGCGGAATGTGCATCCCGCTGGCCGTCCCCGTCGGGGCATTGAGCACCCCTGCTCACCGCGCATGTATAGCAGATTTGCGCCGACTTTGGTGAACGAGCGGTGGTTGCATTCCAAACGACAATTTGAGTGTCGCCGCTGCTCTGTAATTGACGGTCACGAGCGACGGGCGTTGGTTTTACCGTGATGGCCGTTTATGATTCCGATCCCCCTATGTCGGCGCCCACGTATACCGCGAGGAGAGCCCGTGACACCCGATGAATTCAGGAAAGCCGGCCATGCGCTGGTGGAATGGATTGCGAGCTATCGCGAAGGGCTCGCCGCCGGCGAGTGCCCGGTGCAGGCTCGAGTGGCCCCCGCCGATCTGATCAAGCAACTGCCGGCCAAGGCTCCGGAGATGCCGGAGCCCATGGACGACATATTGAGGGACCTGGATCGTTTGATTATGCCGGGTATCACGCATTGGCAGCATCCGCAGTTCTACGGATATTTTCCCTCGGGCGGCTCGCTGACATCGGTGCTCGCTGACATGGTCAGCACCGGACTCGGGGTGGTGGGCTTGAGCTGGCAGTCAAGTCCGGCTCTAACCGAGCTGGAACAGGTGACCACGAACTGGTTGAGGGAGCTGCTGGGAATCTCCGATGCATTCAGTGGCGTCATACAGGATACGGCATCGACTTCGTCCTTTCTTGCGCTCGTGTGCGCGCGGGAACGCACCTCCGGCTACGCCGCCACCCGTGGCGGACTGCAAACCGCCGAATCGCCCCTGATCGTCTACGTCTCCTCGCAAGCGCACAGCTCGGTCGAGAAGGCAGCGCTGCTCGCGGGCTTCGGAAGAGACAACGTCCGACAAATCGCCGTCGACGAGAACTTCGCGATCTCGGTGCCGGTGCTTACTGCCGCCGTCCGACGCGATCTCGCGGCGGGTTTGCGCCCCTGTGCGATCGTCGCAACCACGGGAACGACATCGACGACGGCCATGGATCCGATCGCGCCTATCGCAGATCTGGCGCGGCGCGAGAAGCTCTGGCTGCACGTCGATGCCGCGATGGGCGGCGCCGCCATGCTGCTGCCGGAGTACCGCCACTATTGGCAGGGTGTCGAAGGAGCTGATTCCATCATCGTGAATCCGCACAAATGGCTTACCGTCGGATTCGACTGCAGCTTGTTTCTGGTGCGCGATCCGGCGCACCTCGTGCGCGTGATGTCGACGAATCCCACCTATCTGCAATCGCCGATGGACATTGAGGTCAGAAACTACCGCGATTGGGGCATCGCGTTGGGGCGCCGGTTTCGCTCGCTGAAAATCTGGTTCAACCTGCGCGAGCAGGGCGCCGAGGCGATCCGGCAAAAGCTGAGAAAGGACATCGCGCAGGCGAAATGGCTGGAAGCGCAAATCAGAACGACCCCCGGCTGGCGGCTGGTCGCGCCCGTCACCCTGCAAACCGTCTGTATCCGCCACGAACCCCCCGGACTCGATGCCGAGTCGATCGACCGGCACACGCGGCGCTGGGCTCAGGCGATCAACGATTCCGGCGCCGCCTATTTGACGGCCGCGGTGGCGGATAGCCGATGGATTGTGCGGGTGTCGATCGGCAGCGAGTTGACGAATCGAAATCACGTTCAAAAGCTGTGGGAGATCATCCGCCAAGCGGCGGCCGATGACATCCCTATGTGACTCCTTTGCCCTTATCACATGCCACGAGATGATTAGCTCGGCCTTGTGAACGGGATGCGCAGCCCACGCCTGTCCACGGCATGGTGTCGTTTGCTTTAAGCAGGTACCTCGGCCGCGGGCTCATGTTCAGCGCGAGTGGCGGACCGACCCAATCGGCTTCGGGTGATGCGCTACCCGCAACCGAGGGCTCGCGGGCCGGCGCTACAACACGTGCATGGACGTTGGAATCGACACCGATGGCATGTAACGCTCCAAAAACGGAGCCGCGCAAAATACCTCGTGAAATACCGAGGTCAAGAGTGTAAGCGCAGTCGAAGGCCGAAATTTGTAGATTGTGAGCCTACCCCGATTTGAGCTTCTCTTCCGCGTACAACGACAGCTCGATCATCCGCTCGAGCAGCTGATCCGCCGATGCTCCCGCAAAATTCTTCAGTACCAGCTCTTTGACGTATAGTCGCACCAGGTAACGCAACTGCAGCGCACGATTGCGCGTCGCAAACACAAAGTCGCGATGACCACTGTTGACGACGATAATATTGCGATCGCCATCGAAACGGCAGCGCCACAGTTCACCAGCCGCCCGCTCAAACGTGTAGCCCGGCAGTCCGCGCGCATTGACAACGGCCGGGCTAATGGTGGCGTCCGAACTGTCAGTCACGGTAATCAAGGCCTCTGCAGTGCGGGCGACATCCCGTTGGGTCACCGTGACGCTTATGCGAGCGAGCCCCGGTGCGGCCGGTGCTCGGTACTCAACTTCCTGGTTGGCGGTTCCCTGTAAAGTGCCCTCGCCTTCCGCCATCTGCCAATCGAATTGCAGATCATCGATCACACGCCGTCGCGATCGATCGCGCGGCAACGCCCGGAACTTGCGAATCTCGTTAAGCGGCGCCGTACTCGCGGCGGGCGTAATCGGCAGATCGTTGAACCGCCCGGCCGAGTCTTTTACCGCCGCGACCTCGGCGCCGTCTATGTGCTCCATGTCATGCGCGGTGAACGGCATTTGCCTAAGGGCGCAATAAACAAACGCGACGACAGCAAATAGAGCAGCACATAGAGTGCGATCGGTATCGTCGCCTAACGATACCTTCGGGCGACTCGTTGCCGAGCCGCTCGGTCTTTAACGACGTTCAGATCTTATCGTTCGTGCCGTTCGCCGCGGCCGCGTTCCGACCGTGGGTCATAGTCGTGACGGTCCCAATCCCCGTGACGATGGTCGAAGTCGCCTCGATCAACGTCCCACCGCCAATAAGGTATTGCGTACCCATAGCGATACGGCCGGTAGTAAACCGGTACCCGCACGAGCGGCGCGACGACGACCAGCCCGGGCACTCGAATACCGACGCGGACATACGGATCCGCCTGGGCGGCCGACACGTGTGCGAAGGCGGCGACCCCGAGAGCAGCACTCAGCGCAACGGCAGCAGTCTTGATCATGGCGGTATTTCCTTCGATGAAGTTGACCCTACAAGGGAGTCAACGCACCGCAAGGCTGCGGGTTGACAGACCACCCCTCTTGGCGAGCGCCGAACCGCGACGCGGCGTCCACCACTCCATCGCCCCGCGACCTGTGGGGGTTTCCCGATGTCAGGCGACGTCCTCCAGCAGAATGATTGCGACATCGTCCTGCAATGCGCCGCTGAGCATCCGCACCCCAGCGATCAATTGATCGACTGCGTCATTCGCCGATAACGCCCTTGCCCGTTGCGCGATGTCGCCCTCCGTCGCATATTTAAATAGGCCATCGCTGGCGATCAGCAGCCGCCCAGACAACTCTATTGGCCCGAAGCTCATCGGCAAGGCTTCATCGGAGCCCAGCAGAGGCTTACGATTTTGGTTCTCGGTAAGATCGACAATCGCCTTTCCCGTGAGCAGCCACGCGCCGGAGTCCCCGACGCTGGCCCCAAAGACACGGCCCTCCGAGATCTCTGCGACAACGGCCGTGCACTGCCCACCTGTGCGAACCACCGCCTGGTCGACTTCGTACAGGCACCTCGCCCAGTCGTCCGCAGTTCCCGTGCCCCCAGTTCGCAATCTTTGTGCCGCGATCGAGCACGCCATCGCCGCTGCGGCTGCGCCGCCACCCGTGCCCCCAGCCCCGTCTGCTACGACCGCAAGGGTTCGTGATCCAAAATGCTCAACGAGGACGCGGTCCTCACCTCGCCCGCCGTTCTCAACCCTGTGTGCCACCGTCAGCATGATCTGGTAAATGGCCTAAGAGGCCACTCCCGAAGTGTGAGTCCGATGAGTTCAGAAAAACTGCCGGTCTTTGCCTCGTATTCCATCGCAATGAACTCCAACCGTAGCGATCTTGGGCGAAACGCCCTCGACTCCGTTGCCACTTCCCGTGGCGACCTGTCGCTCATGGGCAACCCGTCTTGGCGGCAATGCCACCGAGCCGCTCCGCGGCGTGTCTCTTCTTCCCGCCCGCATTCGCCTTTACGAATCCACGCCAGCAATTCTCTATTTCGGCTTCTTCTCCGCATCTTGAGCCTGTTCCGCGTTCACCCACTCGGTGACTTCCATGCCGTGCACTTCAAATTGCCGAACCATGCGTTTTCCATCGACAGTAGGTTCGAACTTCGCCGCGGCTAGCTTGGCGTCCGCGATGCGTCGTCCGGAGCGCGTCAACGGCGGGGTTTCCGTACTTGGCTTGGTATCCTTCATCTGCGGACTCCCTAGAGACTCTTACAGCATATTCTGCCCATGAAATACGGCGTCTGCCCGGCCGTCAACGGCCGGATCGGAATTTTGCGACGAAACCTGCGGTTTCTCGGTTAATCGTTCGCCACAGCGCGCCTTATCCCAACCCAAATACGCCTCGGCACAGGCCAGCACCGTATTGTCGCGGATATCGAGTACCTTTCGTAGCGGCTTCTGATAGCCGCCAGCGAGATTCCATGCCAGCGGAATTTCACGTTTCCGCGCCCGCCTGGTACAGCAGCACACCGCACCCTTCCATCATCGCCACGAGTTCGGGAATTCGAGCCAAGAACTCCGACGCCTTCGAAACCGAATGATATTCCTCGGCCGCCGTATAGTGATTCACGAAATCTGTACTGAGCCGCTGAATGATGTTCTCGGTGCCGTCCCCATAATGCATGTCGAAATCCAGAATCCCGATGTGCTGCGCCAGGCCCTCGGCCTTCAAGGCAAGGGCCGTCACCATCAGGCCGTTGAAGGTGCAGAATGCATCCGCCTTGGCATAACCTGCATGATGGAACCCGCAGGTCGGTGCGACGGCGACTTGCCGGCTGCGAATCGCCTCCCGCGCCGCGCCCAACATGGCGCCACTCGTATAAGGTAATGACGCCGCTACGTCCTGAGCCTGGGTATAAAATCCATTTTTCGCGCGGCATTCGAGGATTGCGTCGACAAACCCCGATCGTGCGCCCGGGCCAGTTCTCCCCGGGTCACCGGCGTTGGCGCGATGATCGACAGCGGAATCCCCAGCGCCTTCCACGACTCCACCGCCGCCAACGGCTTGTGCGCACTCGGCGAAAGGCTTTCTACCTTCGCCTGCATCGCCGTACTGAAAAAGACCGGGATTGCGGTCTGCGGCGATTTCTCCGGCGCGGGAACCATGTACGTTATCCTGTCAGAAGATCCACGGCCTCGCCTAATTTAGCCGGCGGTACTCAATTTCGATCGCGGACACCGATTTCTCGAATATACCAGCTGCCTCGTCATTTAATGTTTTCTTGCCGGCCATCTGGCAACAACCCGCGCCCTGTCTCTCTGGATGGTTCTTCGTCTGACCGAATCGTTCGCCCCGTGACGCTCCTCTATCCGTGCTCCACTGCGGACCGGCCACGGCGCTCATGCCGCGTCCGGTCCGCCTTGATTGCCCCCATATTTCACGCCTTCGACACAGCTTCACATTTGCGGAACAGGTTCAGCACTCACGCCCGGTGCGTTTCAATAGTTTATTCGGCACTTCATGCCTCAACCCCCACGTAGATTCGGGGCCGCCCCCCTCGGGCGTTCGCCGCTTCGCGTCCTCGCCGCTTGGTCAACATCCTTCCCGGCATTCGCCTGAACTTCGGCAAACGCCGCATCTTCACATCCATCGGCGTTCGCGGGACCCACGTCACGTTCAGCAAGACCGGCACGCGTACTACAGTCGGGCTGCCAGGCAGCGGGTTCAGCCATACGCATCTCGATAAACCGCGTCATACGCGCGGGCTCCGATTTCAGCCATGTCGCGAGATGCGAAGCGCGCACGAGCCGACATATCTGGCAGCGCGCGAACTTTCGACCCTTCCCGCTGTAAGACGAGTATCGATAAGTTCCGTTTCGGCACCAAGCTGTGTCACGCGATCCGCCTCGATCATGGCATCGAGAGAAAATGACGCCCCGCATTCAGGACCATACCCACACCGCTCAAGTACTCGATCCCCTGCTCGCCCGTCAATCGAGTCACTGCGGCTTCACACACCCTGCCTGACGCGCATCCGAATAAGCATGGCCGATAGCCCATTGCGTCGATCCTGCGGCCGGCGCACCGCGCCCCGCCTCGCGCAATCGCATCTTGTAGATCGCGCATTCCGGTCGATTGTCGATTAACGCAATCAGACCATGCGCCTGCTGAGACGCATCCTCGACCACGAGCGGCGCCATGATGTGACGCCCCACCGCATTTAACGCGACCGCAGCCGATTCCACCGGCGATTTCGAGCATCCCCCGAGCGTAGCCACCATCGCGACACATACGGTGCATGAGCCCAATTGCCTGAGTGGATTCGTCATCTCGCTCCTTGTTTGCTGGTTCTTTGCGGATGACTCATCAATGGCCCGCCAATCGTTAATTCCGAATCTCCACAGTCCACTATTGCAAATGCCCGACGGCGGAATTCCGAAACACGCACGCCACCACAAACACCCCCACGCCGACGCTGCCCGTCAAAATAATCGCCGGCACCGTACTCGCGCAGCTCTTCACCGATACCTGGCCGTCACCTCGATAGCAGATCCCTTGGTTTCACTTCCGTGCCCCTTCCCCCTGGTCCGTGACGGTCCAGTGCACAGCGTCCTTCGAGCGTTCGATCGCCACGCGGACGCGGCCGGGTGTTCCCCAATGGTAGACGATGCGCTCGCCCGCCTGCTTACCGGGAATCGCCTTCTTGCCGTACTCGATCCAGGTATTGCCGTGGATCGCCATTCGCGACACGAACGGATGCGCTCCCGGTTCTCCGCTCGCGAACAGTTCGTAATGCCAATAACTGTGATCCGCGCTGTTGTATGTGTCCACGACGAGCGACTCGACCGCCCTGCCCGCCCAGACGTTGCTGAACGTGCATTCGAGATACAGCCGATTCGAAGACCATCGGCAATCCTCGTTCCAGGTGAACGATCCCGGCTTGCCCGTCTCGGTCTGCAGCGTCCTCCCTTTAAATACCCAGTGGCCAACGGAGACGTCGAGCTTCTTCAACTCCGGCGAGAGTGATTGTGCATTGGCCCCGAGCACCGGTGTCAATCCCACTATCACGCCGCCGATGATCGCCAACAAGATACTTTTCTTCATAACAAACTCCTTGGATATTTTGCGATGGCGCATCCATCGGCGCACCCCGCGTCTCGGCGCTGCTTTCACGCGCTGAATGGCTGCACTGCGATCAGCATGAATCCCCACGGTCCCGCAATCCGGGAAGGTGATTGCGGCCCGCCGGTGACGCCGACCTCGTCGTTCTGCCGCCTGACTGCGGCAAATTCAATTAGTCAGGTCAAGTTCGTCTGATACCGCTCACGGTCGCCGGGCGCGACGCCTTTAGCGCCGATAGACAACGGGAAACTCCGCTGCATCGAGCGGTGCTCCATCCTTGAGTCTGAGGCCGGGGAACGGCGGCGAGGTGCGTCCCATGCGCCGAATAAATCTGGCATCGGAGCCCATCCAGCGCGCAGAGAACACGCGACGCGGAACGGTGGAACGGTTCGCCGGCGCCCCATGAATCGTTCGAAAATGAAAGGCCACGGCGTCTCCGGGTTCCATCTCCCAAGCGCGAATCGTAAGGTGGTCTCGCTGCGCATCGATGTCGGGAATAGCCGGCAAATCGTCCTGCGAATACAGCGGGGTACCGTCGAATCGCGTCGGCCGAAAGCCGGAAGCACCCCAGAGGTGCGACCCGGCGACACATTCGAGTGTCACTTCGCGCGAGACCGGGTCCAGCGGTATCCAGAAGCTCACACTCTGATTACCCTGGACACAGTAATAGGGTTCGTCGTGATGCCAGGGTGTCACGGTGCTGCTTCCAGCATCCTTGACGAGCACATGCTCGTGGAAGAACCTCGCTACATTCGACCCCATCAACCGCGCCGCCGCCTCAGCCGCGGGCGAGTCGAAGACGAACGCGCGAAATGCCCCGATTCGTGACCAGTTGCAGTAGTCCTGGAAAAAACTTGCCGTGCCGTCCTTGGGGTGGACCGAACGTTCGAATTCGCTTGGCTGAGCTCGAACCTCCGCGATGCCTTGCGCCAACGGATCAACCCAATCGCGAAAAATGCCCCGCAGGACAACGACACCCTCTTCCTGGTAGGTTGCAACGGTTTCGTTGGTGATCGCCAACTGCACACCTCGAATTGTACGCCGCGCAGTTGCATTATGCGTATTCGTAGCGGCGGATACGATAAGTTCGCCCGTTACCGCACACAAACGCACCGGCACTGCAGCCGCGGTTCGTGAACACCGCTCTCGACGCCCCTCGTTTCGGAACGCGTAGACATTGGGAACGCGCGCACCCACGGCGCATGCATCAGGGCGCGTGAACCGCTTGAAAGCGTGTCCCGGAGCCGCCAGAAACGGATTCACTGCCATCCGGAGTGTACCTGGCCGCGCTCGCCTCTAAGGCGTTGGCTGACTACGATTGGAGGCCCTGCGTGCGACGGGCTCGGCAACTGGCCGTAAACACTCGTGTTTCACTTTGTCGGCGGCGCGCCGGTGCCGATGATCGGATGGGCGAACTAAATTCGGACCGAGACTCGGAATCGGTAGGGTCTCGAGGTGAAAATTCTCCGGCACGACCCATCCGGTTGGCCGTGATGCAAACACGATGCGCCGGTACCTGTTGGACATGGGGCTGCCCTCCGTGCTTGACTCTACATTGATCGAGACCACCGTCGCTAATAAGCTCGGCTCTCGATTCTAGGGTCCTGGGCCCCAAAACTTCAGAGGCTGCGTCGAATGAGCGTCCGCGAAATGTTCGAACTCGGCGGGAAAGTGGCTCTGATCACTGGCGGATCACGCGGTCTCGGGCTGCAGATCGCGACCGGACTCGGCGAAATGGGCGCGAAAATCGCGATCAGCGCACGCAACCCCGCCGAGCTCGAAGAGGCAAAATTGCGTCTCGAGAAGCACGGCATCGATGTGCTTACGGTGGTCAATGATCTGTCCGACGCCGCGCAGGCACCGGCGCTCGTCGACGCGGTGCTCGCGCGCTTCGGCGCCATCCATATCTTGGTCAACAACGCGGGCACGTCTTGGGGCGCGCCGGCCGAGCAGCTTCCACTCGAGGCCTGGAACAAGGTCATGACGCTCAATGCGACGAGCGTGTTCGTGCTGAGTCAGGCCGCCGCGAATCGTTGTTTCATCCCGAACCGCGCGGGCAACATCATCGTCGTGGCCTCGGTCGCGGCGCTGCGCATCGGGATGAAGATGAAAGCGGTACCCTACTACGCCTCGAAAGCCGCGGCGCTGCATATGGTTCGCGCGCTCGCGAGCGAGTGGGGACCCTACGGCATTCGCGTCAATGCGATTTGCCCCGGGTTCTTCCCCTCGAAGATGGCAAGCGGGTTGCTCGAGAAAATCGAGGCATCGGTCATTGCGCAAACCCCACTCGGGCGCATCGGCAATGACACCGACTTGCAGGGTGCGGCGGTCTATCTCGCCTCGGACGCTTCGCGCCACGTGACCGGTCAATACATCGCTGTGGACGGTGGCGCCTCGGTCGGTTGAGCGGCTACCGGTGTCACTGGCCATCGGCCGGCTGGTCAGCCGGGCGCTGGCGAATATACTTGAGAGCGCCCATTGACCTCGCGGTGAGGCGGCTGCCCACGAACCCCGACTGCACGAAGCTCGTCTTCATCTCGGCCGTGACGCCGCCGTGCGCGACGTTCCGGCTATTGAACAGCGCGCATGCAGCTGCAGCGCGATCGTCGCGTGCCCTGCATCGGCCGCGAGAAACGCCACGCCCAGATCGTTGACGAACGGAAAGCCGGACCGGTACGCCGAGGACGCGAATCGGTCCCGCCTTGGAAAGCCGAACGGCAATCGGAGCTGTGTTTGACATGGCCTCACCATAAAACGACCGAACACGCGGTGCCGAGGCGAAACCGGGTGTCGATATGAGGACGGGTGTCGACGCGAGGCCACCGAGGCTGTGATACTGCCCGCGTAGGTTCATTTCCAACAACCCCGGTGTAGCGCATGAATCTGTTAGAGGCTAAGACGGCTCTCGTGACGGGCGCGGCGAGCGGGATCGGACGCGCGAGCGCGCTGCTGTTCGCCGCCGAAGGTGCCTCCGTGGTGGCATTGGATCGCGCACCGGAAGTCGAGGCTACGGTCGCGGCGATTCGAGCGGCGGGCGGCCGCGCGATCGCGCTCGTCAAGGACTCCTCGGTCGAAGAACACGTCGCGAGCGCAATTGCGGCCGCGGTCGAGGAATTCGGCGGCCTCGATGTCTGCTTTGCGAATGCCGGCATCAGCGGCGGCCGCGTGCCGTTCTTCGAAGAAACCGCCGAGCGCTGGGCGCAGATTCTGCAGGTCAATCTCATCGGTACGTTTCTCGCCGCCAAGCACGCAGCGCTCACGATGACTAAACAGCGGCGCGGCTCGATCATCTGTACGGCATCGGTCGCCGGATTGCGTTCGGGCGCCGGTTGCATGCCCTACAGCGCCAGCAAGTCCGGCGTCATCAGCTTGGTTCAGACCGCAGCCAATGAACTCGCCGGCACCGGCGTGCGCATCAACGCGATCTGCCCCGGACTCGTCGAAACCGGCATGACTCGCCCGATTTTCGAACAGGCACGCGCCCGCGGCAGCGAGTGCAGGATCGGTCAGCTCAATCCCCTGCGCCGCGCGGGCGCGCCCGGCGAGATTGCGCAGATGGCTTTGTTTCTCGCGTCCGATGCCGCATCGTATGTCAACGGTCAGGCCTTTGCCGTCGACGGCGGCCTGTCGTCGTCGCTTCCGGTCGTCTTGCAACGTGATTGAAGGTCCACGGCGCACGCGGCGCACTGCTCGCAGAAGCGGGCTTCGATCTCAAATCCCTCGATGCTCCGACGGTGCTTTGCTCGCTCGTCAATACCGCGCGCCTCTGGGAAATCGCCGTCGCCGCCACTGCCGATCCGGCATTCGGCGTCAAAATGGCGAGCCACATCCGGCACACGACCTGCCACGTTTTGAGGTACGGGCTTTCCGCGAATTAGACCTTGAAGGAGGCCTTCGAAAGGCTCCGACGCTATTGCCACGTCGTCAGCGAGGCGGTCGCATACGAATTTCGGAAATGCGGCAGCGATTGTCATTTCGTGATCGAACCCGCGGCCGGCGCTCATCGATGACTTCGAACGCTTATTCCGGGCGCCGCATTGATCGTCGCGGTCGGCACGAGCGGGCCCAGGCTCGAATTGGCGGAGCTTCGGGGCTGCGCACACGTACAACGTGACCGGACGGGACCAGATCGGCAGGGCCTCGTACAAGCTCACGGGCGGTGGTGCCGATTATGCCTTCGATTGTGTGGCACTCGGTCGGATTTCCGAACAGGCCTTCGGGGTCTTGCGCCGCGGCGCGTCGGCGGTGACCGTCGGTATTGGCGCGCCCGCCGACAAGATCGTTCTGAATGCGCAACACATCGCGATCACCGAAAAAGCGCTGACCGGCAGCTATCATGGTTTGGCGCGACCGCAGCTGGATTTTCCGCGGCTCATTGGTCTTTATCGCAGCGGTCGATTGAAGCTCGACGAACTCATTACTCGGACCTATTCGATCGATGAGGCCCCACAAGCATTTGCCGATCTTCAAGAGGGCCGCTCGGGCCGCGGCGTCATCGTCTTTGGAGACATGACTTAGATGAAATATCTCCCTCTGCCGACTGCCCCTACCCGAGAAAATCGGCTTGAGTTCCGCCCGCCTCGGACTTGCCGGCACGACCTTTTGGGTGGATCCGACCGAGCAGCTGTTTGCGATTCTGCTGATCCAGGCACCTGGCCAGCGTGAGTACTACCGGATGCTGTTTCGCGACATGGGATACGCGGTGTTCACGGACTGACCGTGTTGGTCGACCGATCCGAGTGACCGCTGCGGCGGGGCATGCGGGGTGTGCGACCCGCTGCCCGCGCGCCATTCGGACGGCGAAAAGCCGGTCCAGCGCCTAAATGCGCGCGTGAAGCTGCTGCTGCAGGAAAACCCGAGTAGATGCGTGACCTCATTGACGCTCATTTGCGGCATGCTGAAGTGCGCGAGCGCCTGCGCGTGTCGGGTTTCGTCGACGATCTTTCTGAACGTGGTGCCGCTGTCGCCGAGCTTGCGCTGCAGTGTGCGTGCGCTGACGTTGAGAATCTCGGCGACTTCATCCTGGGTGGGCTCGCCGTGCTGCAGGCGCTGCGTGAGCACCGTACGCACCCGTGCGTCCATGTTGTGCCGCTCGATGCGCGCCAGGTAACGCGCCGAGACGGCATCACTCAGGCGCGCGAGCTCGGGGTTGCCTGTGTCGAGCACGCGCTCGATGCGCGCCGGATCGAATCTCAGACGGTTGTGCTCGGCATTGAAGCGCAGCGGCGCGCGCCACAGCCGTTCGAAATCATCGATGACCGCGGGCCGTGGTCGCCGCAACTCGACCGACAGGGGTGAGAAATCGCGCCCGATAAGGGAGCGGCACATGCGCAGGTGCGTTCCGACCAACGCGTCGATCGACTCGATCGGCACCTCGGTCCTCGGCTCAATGTAGAAATGGTACTCCGCCCCACAGCGGTAGAAGCGATACCCGACCGCATCGCTCACCACGTGCGAGTAGTGCTGCACGCGCTCGAACGCCTCTTTGAGGGTCGAGCTGGCGCTCAATCCATAGCCCAGGGCGTGGAACGCGGTGTGCGTGAAGTAACTGGCCAATTTGACGCCGAAGGCTTCGTCCCCGGTCGCCTCGAGCGCGACCCGCCACAGCCTTCCGGTCTTGGTGAGGGGGCAGCGGGCATCGGGTCCGCCGAGATGACTCAGGTCAAATCCCGCCTCCGCGAGTAGCGCGGAACCATCGCACCCGGCGGCGTCCAGTGCGCGCCCGAAGGCCTTCACCCACGACACTAATATCGAGTTCTGATGCGTCGGGGTGAGTGTCCGCATATCGTTTCAATCCACCCGGTCGGTAGCACTAAATGAAGCGCGGATAGGAGCTTAGCCCCAAAGACGGGAAGCGTCGATCTGGCCCGTCCCGCAGGCCCGCCCGCGGGCACTGTTCGGGATCTCCGGGCACTCAGTCCGGGAGGCTATCCTCCGTGTAGCGGTTTCACCACAGAGTCTTTTGGCGTCTGGAGTTAACAGTTTGGCGCCTGAAGTGCCTGCAGGGCGGGGACTTTTCCGTAAGCTTTCGCCCGGCAATTTGCCGGGGAAGCACCGCGACCGTCACTGCGGAGCGTTGGCAAAGGCGCGCTGCGCCGGGGCTTGCGGGCCGCCGCTTGGAAGAGGGGGACATTCACCATGGTCGTCACTTGGAACGTCGCCGCAGCAAATAACTCAAAGTGTGCTTTCAAGGGGATATTGCCCGTACTGGGGCTGGCAATCGCGTTCGGCCCAGGCGGTAACGTCAGCCGCGCGGCGGACGCGACCGCAAGCGGCACCGAACTCCCGGAAGTGGTCGTCACCGCGCAGAAACGCGAGCAGAACCTGCAGGACGTGCCGATCGCCGTGATCGCGCTCTCCGGGCAGCAGCTGCAGGACGCGGGCGTGACCGATCTCAAGAACTTGACCGCGCTCACCCCGGGCCTCACCGTGACTTCGACCACCTCGGAGAACTCGACCACGGCACGCATCCGCGGCATCGGCACGGTCGGTGATAACGTGGGCCTCGAATCCTCCGTCGGTGTGGTGATCGATGGGGTCTATCGGCCGCGAAACGGCGTCGGCTTCGGCAATCTCGGCGAAATCGACCGGATCGAGGTGCTCGAAGGCCCGCAGGGGGAACTGTTCGGCAAAAACAACGATGCCGGCGTCATCAATATCGTGACCAAGCGCCCCTCGACCACCTTCGGGGTGACCGGCGAGATCACGGGCGGGAATTTCAACGACCGGGAGGCCTCAGGGTCGATCACCGGGCCGGTGGGCGATTTCTCCGCCTTCCGCCTCTACGCCGGATACCAGAAGCGCGACGGCTTCCTCAACGTCGAGACAGGAACCAGGAACTTCGACGACGCGGTCAACAACCGCAACTTCTACACGATGCGCGGACAGTACCTGGTTACTCCCAGCAGCAACGTCAGTGTGCTGTTTATCGGCGACTTCTCGCGCCGTAATGAGGTGTGCTGTCAGGCCACGCCCGTGTATCCCGGCCCCTTTGCCGGGGTTATCACCGCGCTCGCGGCCAATCCGCTGCTTGGCGGCACACCCGGACAAGTGGCTTTCCCGGACACACCTACGAACCCTTTCAACCGACAGTCGTTTGCGAACTACCCGATCTCACAGCAGATCTGGGACCGCGGATTTTCCGCTCAGCTCGACTGGAAATTTGGCGCCGCCCAGCTGACCTCGATCAGCGCGTGGCGCGACAACAGCATCGACGCGGGCAACGATCCGGATTACTCCAACGCTGCCCTCGTGCAGGAGCCGGCCAACGGCAACGTGACGGACTTCAAACAGATCAGCGAGGAGTTGCGGCTCGCGGGCAAGACCGACCGACTGAACTGGCTGATCGGCGGCTTCGCCGACAAAGAGCTTCTGAACAACACCTCGACGATTCTCGCCGACAATCAATTCGACCTGTATCTGGGTGGGACGGCGTCGGCGGCCGCGGGTGCCAACCCGCCAAATTTCCTGTTGTTGCCGGAGCTGACCGGCAACTTCCCCGGACACACGTTCATGCCCGGCGTTTCCGGGCAGGCGGACTCCTACCAGCAGACCGAAAAGAGCTACGCCTTCTTCACCAACGAGACCTATACGCTGATCGAGCATCTGGATCTCACGGCGGGTCTGCGTTACACGCATGAATCGAAGGGCGAGACGGCCAACTACAACAGCCCCGACGGCGGTTCGGCCTGCGGACAGCTGCTGCGTGCGCCGTCGCCGTCCGCTGCGCTTCCCTACAGTCAGTTGCTGTTGTTCGGATACGGTTGCGCAACGCCGTTCAATCCGTTCTTCGCCGGCGTCACGCACGGTCAGTCCCTCAGCGAGGACAATCTCAACGCTACGATCAAACTGGCCTATCACTTCACGGACGATGTGATGGGGTACGCTTCCTGGGGCAATGGCACAAAGGCGGGCGGCTTCAATCTGGCGCGGGTGACCAATCCGGCCGCCGCCAATCCTCTGGCGCCGATCCTCGATACCGAGTTCCCGCGGGAGACGGTCAACTCCTTCGAGGTCGGTGTGAAGAGCGAGCTCGCCCAAAAAACCGTGCGCGTCAATGCCGCCGTGTTTGATCAGCAGTACCATAATTTCCAGCTGAACACCTTTACCGGCATCGTGTTCGTCGTCAGCTCGCTCCCGGACATGAACTCCAAGGGCGCCGAACTGAGCCTCGACTGGTTCACGCCCCTGTCCGGACTGAGCATCTCCGGTGGCGTGGTCTACGCGGACACGCAGATCACGAACTTCGGGGACGCGCTGTATCTGTTTGCCACGAACCGCTTGAACAACCGGCTTTCGTTTTCGCCCCTGTGGTCGGGAGTGGTCTCGGCGGCGTATCAGGTGCCGCTCTCGTCATCGCTGGCGTTGCGGATCACCGCCGATGAGAAGTACAACTCCTCTTACAACACGGGCTCCGATCTGGACCCGCTTAAGATTCAAGGAAGCTATGGAATTTTGAACGCGCGCATCGGCATCGGCGCCCCCGATGGTAAGTGGGCCTTTGAGGTCTGGGGCCAGAACCTCGCCGACAAGGGCTACTTCCAGGTCGCCTTCGATGCGCCGTTCCAGGGCCTTGCCGTCCCGGGCTTTAATAATCAGATCGATTCGTTCGTGGGCGACCCGCGCACTTTCGGCGCCACCATACGCGTGAAGTTCTAGGGGGACCTGCGCGCCGAGGACAATCCGGCCGTGAGGGCCGTCGTCCCGTTCTGTTCAACGACTCCGACACACTCATGCCGCAGCTCGTTCATAGAAGTTAGGCATTCCGCCCAAGCGCGTTCGGCGATCAATGCGTTCGGACTTTGACGGTGGAAGGCGGAGCGGTACGATCAATTGATTGCCGAGGCCTTGATGGTTGCGCTCGCGATGGTAGTGCTCCAGGTACTCGTGCACTGCGCGGCGCAGCATCGGTACGCCGATCG